>Ga0126343_10000011_pt1 | contig 57520 bp, 62 predicted proteins | sample Cyp2metagenome_FD_92531 | JGI IMG/M metagenome (GOLD analysis project Ga0126343, IMG submission 92531) | Coral microbial communities from Lord Howe Island, Old Settlement Bay, Australia - Cyphastrea 2 metagenome | ecosystem: Host-associated > Invertebrates > Cnidaria > Coral ...
ATTGGAGTAGAGAAATTGGAAACTTGAATGTTCAATTGCAGATGTAGGTACAAATTGTAAAACTACAACATCGAATGCCAAAAACACAAGCAAAATTCAAAAGTTGAATTTTGGCGGACATTGCACGCCATACAACAGGGCATTCTGCAAGCTCTCTGGGACTGTTGTGCTTCTTATCTTGTCCATCCTTCTAGCTTCTGGGTTTAAGAATTTGCTCACACTTGGCACAAGTAAGTTGTCGTGGAATTGTTGAAATAATGGATCCCAAATTATAATCCCCGGGAGAAATAAATTCTTTGTTGTCTGTCAGCCATCAGCGTCATTATGGTGAAAATAAATAGTAGTCAGTCTAGCTAACTCTCCTTTCTCATATTGCTGAATAGTTTTTGCTATAGCCTTAAACAGATTGTCAGTAAGCAGAATCCCATGCACTCCTTGTAAGATAACAGAAGACATAGCTATATAGAGTAGCAGAGCAACTCGCAGTTTTCCCTTACAAACAACCATTCTGCGACAGTTGAATTGCCATCTGTACTCAGATCATTTCTTTCAATATAAAAAAAATGTGAAGATCCTTGAGGGTTATATTTAAGCAGTGTTTTTGTTAGTTATGACATATTACTAGAGCATTGTTTCAATGCACTGTCAGATTGGTTGATTATGCTTTAGTGTTGTTCCATCTAAATATTGTTTGTTTTTTGTGAACCTAATGCCATGCCTTTGAAAGAATTCTCAGCAAATGTAGTGCAACAGTCATCCTTATAACAACTTTAATCCATATTGGGCGCATTTTGTGTTTATAAAGTAGGATTCACTGATGAAGGGTTTCATAAGGTCGCATCTTGATGGCTAACTGGTACATTATGTGATTGCACACTATGGTATTTCCATTATGCATACGTGACCACATTTACAACAAGAGACTTTGGAATTTGGAAGAAAATTCTTTGTTTCTTTTAAAAGTAGATTACATAATTTTAGGTAAATCATATCTTGAAAACAGATCTTGATATTTGTTACATTTTATATTTGCAAGTGTCTGACAGATTGTAGAGCTTACCTTAAGGGTTGTAAAGGGACCACATTCTTAATTGGCATGCAAATGAAGATTTTTCACAACATGGGATCTTTATACTTGGTACATTTCATAAGTGACAGCATTTGTGCTGGGTCTTTATGCCTAATTGAATCAGCGTGAGTGACCACATTCAAACCAATGCAGTGATCAGTTTCTGCCTGTTTGGTTTGTTCAATGGTAGGGAGTTGATTGATTTCTTATTGGAGATTCTTTTCCTTGCATCTGATTGTGCGCTTACTTGTTTCTTCCCAAAGGAGTTTTCACAACCTTTACATCTACACTTCTCGGAACACGGAATACCAGAGCCATCGTGTATGTCAATACATGATTCTCTCATCACACCTTCGGTTGTTTTGGCCTCCTCCCCACATCTGCAGGCATGTTGGGCTTCACTACAAGGCGGTTTGTTTTTACCATTTAAACATCTACATCTCTTTAAACATTGTTGTTGTCTTTTACCTACACATGGACAATGCATTACTTTCCCACTACTTTCATTTACCACACAGAACTCCTGTGACCTTGATTTCACATGTCGGCCACAGTGGCGAACCTTTGCATTACTGGGCAACTCTTCATTGACCTTGACTTCACCTATGCAAGCACAGAAAACAAAGTCCCGATAAATACCTCAATCTAAACCTTCTGAAAAAGCTTTAATGTAGCAAAAGTTCTCGTAAGCGACCACCTTGGAAATTTGGAAAAGTGTTCGCAACTAGAGCTGGTCGCTTATAAGGATACGCTCTCGTAAGCGACACGATGGTAAAGCAATCGGAGTGGCCGCTTACGAGAGCTTAAGAGAGAAACTAAGTAATATTTCAGAGAACTTCCTTGGCATTTACATACCTGGATCGCATTTGTTGTTTGGTGGCATCATAATGTCCAGCTCCGTAATAATGGAACGCAATGCATATCTGTATAATATATAAGGACCGATCTGGCACTATAGGAATGACCGGAGTGGAGCGGCTTGAAGTTATCATGATGATGGGGATTCTTGGCATTAATTATAGCAGACTGTCTTCATCAAGTCGCCAATTTAACGATCAAACCCGCCAGGTGTTTTAAATTTGTTTGCTCTTTCAGTAAGTGTTCTCATCGATTCTGCCGAGAGAAATCCCGAATATTCCTCCTCCCCTCTGATTAGTTTCCTCAACAAATATCTGTCGAAGGGTAAATGTGTCCTCATCTTCAGAACCAGACAACAAATTCAGTGCCATCAAATGATCTTCAAGTTCTTTCTTGTCCTTTAAGTTAAGTTTTCAAGCTTGTCTCATAATGCTACAAAAGGCACAGTCTCCATCTTTACTAATGCTTTCTCTCTCGAGCCGTAATCCTGCTAAATTCCTCTTATTGTCATACCTTGACAGTAACTAGTACATTTTGTATTGTATATATTTTTGTGTTTATAGTTTTTACTCACGCAGATCATGTACAGTAACAAGGGTGACCTAAATTTTTAATTTACTGCTCATATATAGGCTGTAGCATTATCTTCATGGGCCATGGGTGATGACATATAGAGATATTTGTAATATGAAGGCCACTAATTACCAAGTTGTAGACATTCAGTTTGGGAAATCGAATGAGAGACTTATTTTACATTTCAATCATCATTACATGTGCAGACAATAATTCTACCCTGCATTTGCATACAGTTGGAGGTCACGTGAGATAGCAAGCATGTGCTATCCGAGCTCAGTGCAAGTTCATCTGCTCGAGCAAGCAGTCTAAAGTTCATTCTCGCAGTGTCATTTTAGAGTGTTTTCAGACCTTTCTACATCATGCGGTTAACATGTCTGGAAGAAAAGAACCCGTAGAACCAGCAGAAGAAGACCAGTTATTGGCCTTAAACCCGGACGAGGACAACAACACTGGAATATCCAGAGAGAAACATCTCAACACACCAAGTGTCATGGCGGCCAAGGCCCGCATGAGCGACTCGAACAAGTCAACATCGCATGCTGACGTAAAGCTCTTTTCGTCAGCGATACTGACCTTGTCACAGAAAATTGATAAATTTGAAATGAAATTCTAGCGAACCTGGAGAAGGAGTACAAGTCTGAAGACCTGACTGGCAAAAATATTCACAGCCCACAGCTTGCCAAACTACTTAACAAGATGTTCCGCAACTGTTTGCCAGATTAGTTACTGAAGGAAAAGCTTGAATGTTAAGCCAGACCGGAAAACTGCAATTCTGTCAAACCCACAAGGATGAATCCAGGCTTCTGGCGTAAGCTCTGTGAGCCCACACAGAAGAGGGACTTGCAGCTGTTCAAAATCCAGCAAGCTCTTGTTAATGGCATAATCCCAATTGCTCGTTTGACTGATCTGTCCATGACAGAGAAGAAAGGCCTAGACCAGGAAGGAGTCCAACAAATAAAACAGTTTGGAATTGGCGTTCTCTCATCTCTGATGTATGTTCACTGTATCAGAAGCAATTCATGAAACCTGATATTGGCAGGGATTATGCTTCTCTCTGTTCTCCTCATGTGCCATATACTGACTGGCTGTTTGGAGATGACCTCCAAAACAGTTGAAAGGCATAGGAGATGTGAACAAAATTGAAGCCAAAGTGCAAGGTCATAGAGGACCCCACAGAGCCCCGACTGGCCATGTCAACAACAATAACTCCAAGGGATCTTTCTCCCACAGAAACCAGTCAAAACACTCAAAGGGTCAAACCTACAGACCCTGGCGACACAAGGACTCCCAGAAGTCCAACACAAACAACAAACAGCCATCTCAGTAACCCATGAAGCTAGCACGGTAAATGCTGTTTAGAATTTTGTTGCTGGTAATATAGGGAAACACAGCTCTAGCTCGAGGTCTATTACCACAGACCCAAGCATCCTTTAGATTGTGTCAGGCTATTTCATTGAATTTGAAAGCATACCATGTCAGTCTGCTGTGCTGCATATAACATTTTCAAAAGGGAATGATCTTGTCATTGCTGGAGAGATAACTTAAGCCCTAGAGAAAGGAGTAATTAACAAAACTTCACATTGTGACATTGAATTCATATCCACAGTCGTAACTCGGACCAAGAAAGATGGATCTCATCTAATCATCCTAAATCTTTTGAAGTTGAATGAGTATGTCACATATCACCATTTTAAAATGGAGTCTCTCCAGTCAGCAGTACAGCTACTTAAAAAAGACTATTGGATGGCAGTTTTAGATCTCGAGGATGCTTATTATTCTGTGCCTATAAACCCCCAGCACAGGAAATTTCTCAGATTTGAGTGTAAAAGATCTCTTTATGAGTTTACTGATTTACCTGATGGCCTCGCATCGGCCCCTAGAGTTTTTACAAATCTCAGGAAGCCTGTATATGCAACATTGAGGTCACAAGGATATCTTGTAGTAGGCTACATAGATGATATTCTCTTGCTAGCAAAAGCACCCCATGAATTATCTCAAGTTGTGGCTGAAACAGTTGCTTTGCTTAGATCACTGGGATTTACAATTCATAAATCAAAGTGTGTCACAACACCAACCCAGGTTGCCAAATTTCTGGGATGCTTACTGAACTCTAAGGACATGATCATTTCTATGATTCCTGAAAAAGCAGCCGTTATCAAATCCAAATGTCGCACTCTAGCTCAGCTGGAAAGACCTATTCCAATTTGAGATGTGGCCTCTGTAGTGGGCTCATGGTTTCAGCATTTCAAGGAGTTCAGTATGTACCCCTGTTTTATAGGTCTCTAGAAAATGACAAGACATATGCCTTAAAAAGCAATGGATGGGACCTTGAGGGGAAAATGCACTCTCCCCTCTAGCAAAACAGGACCTTTCATGGTGGGTCACCAATGTTGATCAACTTCCCAAAGCCATCGTGCCTAACCCCTCAGATCTAACTCTAATGACTGACAGCTCTCTTAATGGCTGGGAAGGGGTGATTGAGGGTACATCGTGTGGCTTGTGGCAGAATCCCAACTGCATGTTAACCTTTTTTATTATATGGCTTTGGTTTGTGGCCAATATAACGCACGCTCTGATTGGCCAAGCGCAAGATCTGAGTGGTCATTATGCAGCTGTAATGCCCACGGGCCGATTACAGATTATGCAAATTAGGAAGAGCCCGACTATGAAAATTCAAATACATTGAAATGATGAAATTCTTAAAATCCGTCAGAGGAAGCAAATTTAATTCCGAGTAGCTAAGAGTCTACAGAAGTTTACTTAACAAAATTTATACAGAAGTCATTTTTTACTTACCAGCCGGCAACCTTGGCGGGAACTAGTGAAAAACAATCAAAGTTATCGTTAAAACACCATCGTTAGATGAGATCTGTCATGCATCCTATGCAGAACACCACGAAGAAACTTATAAGTTATCATCTTAGTCACAACAACTACCAAAGTATTAAACTCCATTCATCAAATAGATTCATCGCTTTAACACAACACATAAGTTACACTAACGGTGTCAATTTTGCCCTGGGTTTGAGACGATGAATGAATCAGTAAACGCGCGCATCGCCGGATGTAAATTGACGACTTCCACTTAATATTTTTTTTCCAATTTTTAATTCATAAGCCATATAATAAACAACTTAACAACCTAGACTGTTCGGTTGTTACGGGAAAATCTCAAACCTCAGCCTACCGCAAGGCCTCAGTTTGAGATTTTCCAGTAACAACCTCACTCTCGGTTATTAAGTAGTTAGGAATTGAAGGCCATTCTTCTAGCCTTGCGAGCCCTCTATAACCCCATGCAAAACCGCCAACCGTAAAAAACCGTAATATGGGCAGTACAAAATCTAGCAGTGGCAATGACATTAGCAGGGAAATTTTTATGTGATGCACAGGTGGAAAGTTAGCTCTATCAATTTTCCACTTACTAGAGAAACTAAACACCGAAGCAGATAAGGCCAGTGGTGAATTGCACAATAGTAACACTGAATGGTCTCTAGACCAAACTGCATTTAATGAATTGAAATTAAAGTTGGGTGAGCCTGATGTTGATATGTTTGTATCTAGGTTAAACTGCAAAACACCCCACTTATATAGCCTGGAGACCAGATCCTGGGGTAGTAGCCATTAATGCCTTTTCTGTAGATTGGTCCAAGTATAACCTTATCTATTGTTTCCCTTCATTTAGTCTCATCGGCAAAGTCCTTCAGTTTATCCAAGAGAGCAAAACAACAGCCATCCTAGTTTACCCTATTGGCCAATGCAGTTCTGGTAACCACATCTGCTTCAGTTAATGAACTCTCCTCCAGTAACAATCAAGATGCCCAAGAAGACTCTAGCATTGCCACATCAACCAGAGGAGGTTCACCCTCTGTTTCCCAAACTTCAGCTTCTTGGATGGCTTGTGTCAAGTCATCTTTAAATAATCAGGGTGTAAGAGGAGAGCCTTTGAACATCGTCTTGGAGTCATGGCAATGAGGGACTCATGAGCAATATCAGACACTTGTTTCAGCGTGGGTTGAGTTTTGCAGTGACAGTTCTGTCAATTTAATGAACCCAACTTTGCAGCAAGTTCTAGAGTTTCTTTCATTTCAATCAAAAACAGTTGGATACAGTGCTGTAGCAACTTGTCAGCATGCCTTGTCAACCTTCGTCAAAGTAGATGGCATAAAAAGTGGGTGATCACCCTCTCGTCTCATGGTTTGTGACTGGCTTATTCAATCAAAAGCCAGCCCTGCCTTGTTATTCTGAGACTTTGAATCCACAGATTGTGCTCAACCACTGGAAACTTGTAACTAAAGCAACTCACTCAGAAATTAGTCATGCTTATGGCACTCCTCTCAGAACCCAGACTCTCAAAAAGTTACCTCTGGAGGACATGAGTACATCGCCTGGAAAGTATATATTCCATATCTCCTCTCTTTTAAAGCACACGAGTGCAAAAGGTGGTCAGAACAGACACTTATTTCCCATCACTTTTACCAGTTATGACGTGGATGAAAGACTTTGTGTTGTTGAACTCTTGACAGCCTATATTGAAAGGACAGCTACTCTGAGAAAAACCACAAAACAACTGCTGATTTGCTATGCAGCACCTCATGGACCTACCTCTAAAGACACACTATCTGGATGTGTTAGATAAACCATGAAAGATGCAGGAATCAATACTTCAGTGTTCAAACTCCACAGCACCAGGAGAGCAGCAACGTCATCTGCTAATGGAAGTTGGTAAGCAGGGATGGTGCAGTGGTGAGAGCACTCGCCTCCCACCATTGTGTACCGGGTTTGATTCCCGGACCCGACGCCATAAGTGGGTTGAGTTTGTGTTGGTTCTCTTCTCTGCTTTGAGGGTTTTTCTCCGGGTTCTCTGGTTTTCCTCCCTCACCAAAAACCAACACACAGCTGATTCCATCTCACTGTAAGCTGTGCTCCAAGGTCACACATGGACCGTATAGCGGCTGCCAGAGGCGCCCTTGTAAGCTTTTGGTGCGACCTTGTTGTACCACATCATTTTCTGTTTCGTTTTGCTTACATTAGCATTTGTTTATGGTAAATGCCATGCAAGGAGCATCATTATATAGATTCCATGGTGTTACAGTTATTATGCCTGTTCATTTGTTGTGGCTTTGAGCATTGAAATCTTGACTTCCAATTGTATGCATATGCAAGGTAGAATTGGAAAATCAAACAGGACTTACCTGTAAGTTGAAGTTTGATTGAAATTCTACCATGGCATTTGCAGGAATTAGGAGGTCACATCCCTGGGCCCTCATGTTCTTCTACGTGTCCTCCTTTACTGTACCATCAAAGCCACACCAAACTGCTTTCAAGACTGAGCTCAGATAGCACATGCTTGCTATCTCGTGTGACCTCCTCGTTCCTGCAAATGCCACGGTAGAATTTTAATCAAGCTTCAACTTACAGGTAAGTCTCATTTAATTTTCCAATTAATACTGAACTTAATTAAAGATGATTGATACTTTTTCACTAGATTGCAGTTCATTAATTTTCTTGGTGTTTGTTTTAGCTAAACTGAAAATGATTTCTACAAATGAACATTTTTGATGATGGGAGACAGCAATTTTCTTTTCCCCCTCTTGTTCAAATTTGGCAGTAGCAAATCTGGTAAAGATTCTTTGATCGGGCATAAAGGAACATGGTCCTAAAGGCTGGAACTTTAGAAGATCACCGCAACTATTTGTGTCCTCATTAGTATGTACCATCTCATACAAGCAAAGTAGTGTATGCGATGATCATTTCCCAGCTAAATTGAATGGCAAAAGTGATACTGTGCAGTGCAAAAATGCAAAAAACTCGTCTTGATACATTCTGGGTGGCATCATGTTTTTCAAGTACCTTGACATTAGAAATTGCCTGATGAGCTGTAGTTCCACAGATCTTTTGTTTGTCTGTGTGCTGCCCAAAATACCATTGCACCAAGAACTCGTAACGGGTCCATGATCAAGTATGACCTCTTGCATATTTGGTGTAAGACATGCTTGCCATACCGTTAAGGCAATAAAGAGAGTATATTAGTGTCCAATTTTTCCCATTGTTCAGCCATATATGAACCCTAATTACCAGTTATTTGGGTTGGGAGCCTACCGATGTCACCAGGTACTTCTAATGGTTTGATTCTGTCCTCAATGTCTTTCAGTTGACTCGGGGAGAATGATTTAATGGAAATAGCTGAGTGGCAGATCAACTGCCATTAAATGGCAATGTGAAAACGATTGGCACTCAGCCCCTGTTGGACTCATTGAACAACATGTATTCAACTGCTTGAAATTCTATTCTAAATACTCAGCAAAAATGCGTAACAGAAATTTTGAGAAGTTCCTTCTATTTACAAAGACTTACTGAAACCACCCATGAGAGGACAGGAAGTATATAAACATAAATTTAACTCTGTACAACTAAGTAACTACAAATAAATATCCCAGAGGATATTTCATGGTCAATACCTGATCACGCGAAAATACGCTTACAAAAGTAATTGCAAATTATTCATTTACAGATGCCTATGTCTTGTTTTAACAATAGCTATCTATGTAAAAGGGAACTACAGAATAGGAATGATGGAATATTCCCTATGAATAGCTACTACAGTAGAGAGGGGTGCTTTGGCGTCCACTTTTTATGCAAATGAGAAAAGGTGTTTTTGAGGTAGATTTACATTTATGGAGATGAGTTGAGACTTTTTGATGCTTTGACGACGATGGGAAAGGCGAGATTTGCGAATGAAAGTAACCAAAGAGGAGGTTCAAGCGAATTTTATCGATTATGGCCTATGCGATATCGGTTGAGAGATGAACAGAGAGGTTCTGGTTACGGGCACTCTGTCATTGGGGTTCGTGATCGTGTGCAACACTGGAGGCAAAGTAGGAGGAAAATGGTGGAACCGCGTCAAGTAGGAGGTAGAACAATTTTTTCTCCATTATTTGACAAATATCACAAGAAAAAAGCTGAGAAGAAACGTCAGGAGGCCGAGAAGAAGCGTAAAGATGCTATTCGGGCTCAGGGAAAAGATCCCGATCGTCCTAAAGTTCAATATACACATGATCGTTGGGAAGGAAGTGGGTTAGCGTCAAAGAGTTGGTACGATTATCCTCCATTGGATGCTAGTGTATCTACGCATAGAACCGAATATGTGGGTATGACAGCCGAGGAAGTGGCCGATAATAAACGGGCCATCGATGCGTTGAAAAATGCAGAGTGGTACAAGAAATGGAGGGCGGTAAATGCTTCCCCTGCAGTGCAAAATTGGGTTCATCCTCGATTGAGAACTGGCAAAGCACATAACGATTTTGTAAACAAATATCCCGAGTGGGGTGACACGGAGGAATTGGCCGAGTTAATGGCTTAGGTGAGAAATGTGAGGCGTATACAGCATTCTGTTGCTTTTACACTTTAATGATTTTTAATCTATCAGGATTACACGGTCCATGACATGAAATTTGAATGAAGAAGAGTATTCCACTATTATGAAAACAGTGGTCTATTCTTCGACTATCAAATTGTTCATGCTACAGTGTCCTCAGCGTCTCTATAGTTCAGTTTCTTTGCCACTACCGGGTTGCCGAGATCTTTGGGATCTGTTCCAAATGGGTTGGACGTGGTCAAAATGTTGATGAAGGCCTCGTACGTCTGTAACTCTCTTTCTTGTTGGGCATTCTTCCAAATGTACCATCCTCGTGAGAAAGCGGTCAAGAGGTATTGATTGTTGAGCCTCTTCTTGTCGAGGTCTTGGTCATTCTTCAATTCGCGATGGAGAAAGGCTCTGTAGGCTCTCATTTCAGGCATGTCTGTTAGGGTATCAATCTTGAGTATCATTGATCCGAGCCATTCTTCTTGCACTGCGTTTACCACCATGTCAAAGACGTTTTCTTCTTCTGTCGATTTTCGGGCGTAGTGTCGATTGATGTCACACTGTTGGGCTATGGCGGGTAATGCGTTAAAATTTTTTTCCATGGAGGCAACTGCTTCTACCATCACGTCAAAGTTTTCTGGCAATTTTCGGACGTACTGTTGTTTGATGTCGTTTTCCATGGGCAGCAACTGGAATTGTGAGGGAAGAGTGTTTGGCGAGGAGTTTTTTAAGGCCTGGGATGGGTCATAACGAATTCGGTCGCATGTGCATGTGGTTACGCTCTGTAGACAGACTGACACATGTGTATGAATATTTTACTGACCTCGTAATTTCGTGACATTCATTTGTAGGCTGAAAGAGTGAAGATGGCGAAGAAGTTGACATACACTTCGCACGAGTATTTGATGCTGTGTCCCAGAGCCTTCAAAGAGCCCGTTCGTTATTTTATGGAACAAGAGTTGGCCAAGAACTATGACGAGCTGTGTCAGAGATTGGATTGCATTCGAGAGTTTACTGAGGGACCCTTTTTTCAGCAGGCGGTAGAGGCAAGTGATCCTCTCTTCGTAGATGTTCGAGGCAGTGCTCGTCGTGGATTTCACAAGAACGAAGCCTTGCTGTTTGCTTTGAAGGAAGACCTGAAAACTCACGGAGATGGAATCTTGTTCGACAAGTGGCACATGGACGTGTACCCGAACGGATTCTTTTTGAAATGGAACGGGGACGAATCTCCAAGTTTAATGATAGACAAGCCGGGATTTTTTTTTTGTACGAAATCATTTCATAATTTGCAAGGCATATGTGATGTTATTTTTAAGGTGCATCATGCTCAGCCATCTGCCGTGATAGCCCCAATTACTAATCAAGGAATGGTTAGTCTTCGTCAGTTGTATTATTCGAATTGTCTGAGCGGAATGGTTCGGTTGGCAGAAGCCGAGAAATCGTATTATCTGCCTTACTATTTACATGAAGTGGAGGCCACCGCACTTAACAAATTTAAGGGTGACAACATGTAGTAGCTGTACCCTTAACATTGTATGATTAAATTAATGCGTATGAATATGTATAATGAGAATTTGACAATAAAAAAGTTAACGTGTGTGTAATTCATTGTTCATTTAGTTCCTCTTATCATGGCTCGATGTGAAGCCGTCGAATGTGAAGCTGTTATAGCTCGATCGACTGTCACTGTACCTTGTAAGTTGTCGAATATCTATTACCACACGAGCGACCGACACTTGTTGAAGCATTATCGCCATCATTACGTTCTAGAACAAGTCCAAGAATATGGAATTATCAACTTGAGGCGTTTAGGTTGTGAGACCGACAAATCTCATTGTTACAGTGATCTAGATGATTTTACCACGGCTTTGATGTTTGGCGATCTTAATGATGAAGTTTTCAGTCAGGTGGGTCACACGAAAATAGCCGTGAATTTTCCCATACCCATTGCCTCGAAACGGGACGAAGATTTGATGCATTTGGTTCTTCAAAGTATGATATTCGATAAAATGGGCCTTCACAAGAGAATGGTGCAAAAGAGTGGAGAATGGAGGGTCGATACCGAGGTAGAAATTTTGCCTAATTTTAATCTTCACGTGTTTCGCGAGGGCATGGTGCTGAGATCACTCAAAGAAAATAAAACCGAGCAGCACGTGTTTCTGGAATTTAGTCAACTTTTGTCAGCTTCACCCTCCGATAAGACCGAAATTGCTCTCAGCCGTGACATTGCCAAGTACTACAACAATATGGCGTATTGCGAGTTGGGTCTGAAGTGAGATGGCTTCTTTCGATCGAGCAGTGGGACCGTTAACTGTAGAGCAACGAGGACAATTATACCGATTTTTAAGTGAACTCGATATTCCTATAGTGTTGCGTTGTGTAGAGTTTCGCCCATGTATCCATAGGTATGCTGTAGTTAAGAGCATGGCCGGATTACCGTTATATTGTTATTTGTGGCCAGGTGCCTTGTTAATTTGTGACATGTTTTGTACTGGTCACTTTTCAAATGTTATACCTTTAGAAGTCAAGTTAATGTTTCCTATGAAACAATGTATGGCCAATATTATATGGCAAGGAATCATTTATTCGTGCCAGTTTGAAAGTGAAGGAAATGTGCCCAAGCATTGGGGTTTTAACGGTAATGTGGTGGTGTCGGAGGTTTATTGCAATCAGGACGACTACAGCCAAGCGACTATCGTTCTGAGAGGGAGGACGGAGGATCGCACGTTTAAATTTTGGATAACACTGAGGAAGAACGATCTATTGTGTACTTCGCAATTTTGGAAAAGTTCTTTCTATGGAAGAGAGGTCACCCTAGCGAATTTTGACGACGTGTGTCATTCGCACGAAGTGAGTGAAGTTCATCGTCAATTTCGTAGGAACAATGCTATTGCTATCAACGGTCGTAGACCAGCAAGATCTCCTTTTGGAAATAATGACGAGCCTACCGCATTGCTGTAACTTAGCATTTATTTTAACCCCTTTTTTTTTTTACATCCTTTGTAATATCTAATACCACTTAAATGAAATGTCTACAGAGTGGTTCTTTGTGCAGTGTTCAGTGTTCAGTGATTCTTGTTCGGGGGTTACATTTTCATAGGTAGAATCTTTCACGAAGGTGTCTGTTCTTGTTTCTCTGACGAACTCGATAGCATTCCACCATGTCTTGATTACATCGTCCAGCACAGCGGTGAGATTCACATTTGAGAAGACAGTGTTTGGCAAGGCTGTAACAGTCGTTTATGGCGTCATTCTTGGGGCTTGCTTGATGAGTTCCGGGGCTCGCGTTCAATAGAATCAGGGCCAGAATTAAGACATGCGCCAATCCCTTAGTCATCTTTTGGAATGCAGCTCGCACGATACCAGCAGTAGAAAAATAGGCCCCAAACGGTTATTTTCAGTTCGTTGGCTTGAAATTCGAAGCGACCGATTATGTCCAGTAGGTGGAATTTGAAAGTGAGGGTTAACATGACGTATGTTACGTGTGCGGTACTTGTATGCTAATATATAGATGTCATGGCGGTGCTCATCCGTGAAAGAGTACACATGCGACGGCATGTTTAATGAAGTCAATTTTGTTTTTGAGATTCCAGGCCGAGAGCCGTGGGAAACCACAACAAGCGAATCGGCTCGACTGTATAGCGATCTCGTTGGACTAATAGACCCTCGGTATCGTGTTCAGCCAAGGCAAAGCCGTTTTGATAAGAAATGACGAAAAAGCGATCGTGGGCACCCGAGGTTCGCCCTTGAGCATTCTTTTTTTCCACTAAGTATTCAATTTCCCTTTTCATGACACCGTACAGACACGAATCGTCGTCGTAGAAGTGGAGATCGCAGTAGTTCATCATTCGGGGCATGTCCCTTTTCATCCAACCTTCGATGAAGTGTTCCAAATGGACTTCGTCTTGACAGTCGCGCCAGTACAAGGAGTTATTCTCCTCGTTGACGAGCAATTTGTAATAAAAGGACGGTTTGGTGTGATACTGTTTTCTCGGCAATAATTTTTCTTTTTCAAGGTAGAACTCGAATTTTTTGTCTGTTCGGTCTTCTTTGGGTCTACAGGCAGGAGTGAATTTGGCCATGTCGTCAGGAAATGAACAAAACAACGAATGGAGAAAGCTTTATATGATTGTCGTATTTATTGATATCTGAAGGCTATGCGTTTGTTTACAACCGTGTCTATTATGCCCCAGGCATTGGGGTGCCACACGATTATTAATTTATTGTTGAACTCTTTTAATTGCACGAGAGCTTGCCCAATTACACACATCATTTCTTTCTCTACTTTAATAACGATATTTTTGTCTTCTATGAGAGCCGTTATGAAACAATATCGTACGATTTCGGTTAATTCACGGAAGTATTCATGGACGTGTTCCAATATGAAATTGTACACAATATCACCGTCCGTTGTATCTTGTCTGTAGTTGCAGGTGCCTCTTATTTCGTTTTCAACGTTTGACATGTTACTTACGTTGACAATGTCTATGTCGTCTTTAATGAGTTGTTTGAATGTTTCAAGAGAGAGATCGTGTTCACTGATAGCGTTTTGAAGGATCCTCTTAAAGTGATCCTTGCAACAGTGAGACGTCGAATTCTTCATCGAGGCAGTCATTAGATTCTTTTTGATCCACATCGGGCTGGGACTGATTAGACTTCCATCTATCGTGGTAAAGATATTCAAATCTTGATTGGGTATAATCGTAATCACGTCCATACCCGAAACGACGCGGGTATTTGTCTACAATTTCAGTTTCAAATCGGTGGTTGAGTTGACTCTGGATTTTCTGGGTAATGAGGTGTTTGCTGTCTTCATATACGTAATCTAATCCGTAGTTTTTCCAATACTGTTCATTGGCTAATTCGGCGTCGTAAGTGCGTACGGCTTCGCTAAGGATGCTGATGTAGGTTATGGCAAGACGTAGGGTGTCTTCTAGGGTTTCTTTCTTGGTGTATCCTGGTAAGGTCTTTCGAAGTGCTTTTTCACCTTCCGTCAAGAGCCTTCGTTTAGCTCGTTCCAAACGGGCAGTGTGCTGTTTTTGTTGTGATGTGGGAGGTTTGCGATTGGCTCTCGAATTCTTCCTCTTGAAATTTGGAATGGGCCTGTTACATACGGGATCGTTAGAGCTGAGCTTTTTTAAATACTCATGAAACCGTTTTTCTTTGTCAGCATTGTACGCCTCTTTTTCTTCTTCATGCAATTTTTGGCGTTCGTTCCAAATCAGTTCTTCAGAGATGACTTGTTTGGTGTTCATTGTAAAAAAATTCTATCGCATGTGTCGTGGACGCAAGTACCGTAAATTATACGGTCCCTTTCGAAATTTCTTTTTCTCTCTATATATAGCTTTTCCATAATGATGTGGGTAATCTGCCCGGACCCATACCCAACACTTTTGTTCTATGACTTGGTCACGCATGATTTCGATGTTCACACTCATGTGCTCATTACGAAGGCATCGTAGGTATGATTCCACTTCTCCCATGGAATTTTTCATGGCTACTTGTCGCCAAGTCATGGTTTCTAAATCGGGATACACACCATTTAATACTTGCCTCATGTTTCCTATGAATTGGCACCAGTCTTTAAAAGTTTCAAACCATTCGCTGTGACTTCTCGTCAACATGGTGGATTCTATCGAGGAACGATTAATAATGGCAGAGCGCATGTGTGTATCATGTATTTGATCAAGCGTTTCATTCCTGCGAATAATAGATCGTTCGCATGTGTGCCCTGTTTAACGGACCGTATAGTTAATTATGTATTTAAATTAACCTATGCCTCGAAGGAGAAGGAAATCGAAAATGTCGGACGAGAAGGATTGTAAAACCGTGTCCCTCCATGAAGCTAGTGCGGTTACTGTGTCACGCATGCTGTACAATTTGTACGTGCCGTTTGTGGACATTGTAAAATTTCGTCAAATTGTATTTTCACATCCCTCTCCGAACGAGTATGTGATGCACGTTCCCTTTATCGATGATGCCTCTGATAAAACTAAAGTGCATTGTAATCGAGCAGTCGGATCTGACATCAAAAGCATGTTGAGGGCTTGGGCATTTCAGATAATGCGTTTTCCAGCTCGATTTTGTGCCCATCTGTTGATAGATAAGCCGAGAGGGAATTCAGAATGTTTCCTTAAAGAGATCGAAGATCTTGAAGCCTTTGAAAATGCTTTGGCGATTGAAGCTGCCATGGCAACCACCCCTACCAGAAGGATTTTGGTCGAATGTTGGCGCACGCGCGTTGAAGACTACAGGGAGGCTCTTCGGTTTGTTGTCTTGAGAGAAACAGAGGGTAAAATTGGTCGTTACTTTCAACGTTATTCGTTTACGATTCTCTTCACGAAGGTGAGCTCTTACTTTTTTTGGTAATCATGGCCGAGCAGTGTGAAGAGGTTGTGGCTTTTCTTTTGCTAAGCCGACAACTTGCCTCATGTAAGGTGTTCAATCATGATGGTACTCGTACCGACGAGTATAATAGTGCGCGCTTTTTGAGTGTGCGTGAACAGTGGTTGGAGAGGTACAGATATTTGTGTCACAAACAGAAAGGGAAGAAAGGTAGGAGTTGTGTGTGGTCATGATAACGATGTTTTGATACAGTTGCTTACGTTTTCTTCTTTTTTATTTGTGGTTTCGTCAGGTATAGAGAATTGGTTGGATGACAAACTCTTGGCTGCCGCGAAATTAGCTGTTAATCGTCGTAGAGGGCCCTGCAGAGTCGACGACGTGTTTATAGATAGATTTGTAGCTCGCGAGATATTGCCGGATTTTCAAGCTTTCGTAGTACCATTAAACAGATCTGGAAGAAGATTAGATGTCGAATTTCATGGAGTTTATGGTGAGGAGCGGTGACAGGATTAAAACATTGGAAAGTGACTGGTTCTATAAAATTCGTAATTACTGTTTAAGCAATCGTTCGAACAGTATTTTGTCAGAAGTGTCAGCCTTGGAGAAAGAAATGTCATTACTCAGAGCTAGACAAATGTGTTTGATGCGTGAAGGGTCCAACCTACAAGAGTTGACCAACGAAGTAGAATTGAGTTATGTGAATCGTAGAAATGATTTAGTGAACGATTATTTTGAAACTTGTAAGGAAAATGATCGTAAGCGAACACATGTGGAGGAATCTAATTAGCATTGTTCGTAGGTAGTTATAGATTCCATTGAACGCATGAGTTAGGCCCAATAAAATAATTTGCATAAAAGAGTGTTGAGTGTTCATTGAAGCATTAATATTTCAACGTGCGACGGAATAATGGATGAAATAGGTAATTCACACGCTTTAACGTCGAATTTTCGTCCCGATGAGAGTACTTATTCCGTCGATCCGGGTTGTATGGAACTCATTCAACAAATTTTGGGAATAGGGACCATGGACGACGTGTCGAGCGTGTCTTCCGTTCCTTCGAAGGTCGCTGATTCTGGAGAAGTCGAATCGCTTCGTGAGGCTAGCGATACTGCTGTGTACACGCTCATGCAGCCGTTAGAACCCGAAATACACGTACTCGAATCCGGGCAGACTCCCCCAGTCGTTGCACCTCCTGCTCAGGGTAAAAGCAAAGGCAAAGCAACCGCTAAGCGCAAGAAAGAAGGCAAAGATAGTAGCAAAGGCAAAAAGCGAGTTAAGTTACCGTTGATAGATACGGTTCTCGCTTACAGTGAAACCGAAGTGGACACTTCGTCGGAGGTTGTCGAGAAGGAAGCAGATAGCGTTAATGCTTGTAAAGAATATCTGTATGACAGCGAGGATGACGATGTTTACGGGAACGACATCGGTGACGGATTGTGGGTGGCAGGTACTCAACCCGTGTCGTACGTTGTAGACATTAAGAAAAAGTGTTTTAATTACGGACAAGCATTGTGTACCACTATCCACAACATTCGGGACGCATATGCAGGAAGGCATCCGTTTTATCGTAATCACGGAGAAAGCCTTGCCTACACGCTCGAACTTGAAAGAGTCATTGGGCCGGTATTGGACACTTTTGTACGTCATTTAAATTTGATCAAAGAACTACAAAGTGTACTTGATTCTTTCGTATTACCAGTTCCTCGAGTGGTGAGCGAAAGTGCTCATTCCCTCGAATCCTATCCCAGCAAACGCATTCAAAATGCCATGGAAAGACTCAGAGTTCATCCCGACATGCCTCTGAAGGTGGAAGATGTGAAAAAAGACGTGAAGAGTCGAGATTCTTTTCTTCACTCCAAGACCCGGAAACTGTTCGAAAATAAATTCGAGAAAAAACATCCTTCAGCGGCTCGTACACGCTTATTCGACGTTCTGTACGATTTGAAACTGGCCAAGTTAATGGTGAACATTCCGTGTACTACGGATGTGGAACTTCGTGCACTCTTAGCTAAACTCGGACAATTGGAAGATTCTGACGTGTTAAAGAAATTCCATACATTTTTATTTCGTAGAGCCGTTAGTAGAGAAAAACTTCACGAACGTTTTGCTAAGAACAAAAACAGTGCCCAATTGGCCGACGCTATCGGAGACGAACGGAGGGAAATTGTGCGCGAGTTTAACGAGCAAGTGAGCTGTTATACTGTGACCGAATTAGTAGAGTCCTTGCCTAAGGCGAAGGTGCAGACATCAACTTAAATCCATGTTTGTAAATTTGTAAATATATTTTATTTAGCAAAGAGCAGCTAAAGCTAATCTAGTATTGAGTATAACTGGCAGCTGATAACTTTTTCCAAGAGTACCAAGAGGAAAATTAGTAATCTAGTGTGGCCGGGGTATTCTCGCCCAATGAATTCTGATACTCCGGTCACTTTTCTAGTTAAGCAGGGGTCCTACGCAAGCGGAATGCTGAAAAATTTTCAAAAATAAAAAAAATAAAAAAGTAGTATTAGAAAAAAATTACGGAGTGTTGTTGTTCCGCGTTGTGTTCACACGAGTGTGTTACTATTTAAAAGCCTGCTTTTGCATGGCCGAGGTATCTTCATCTTCCACAAGAGATTGAGTGTAATCGGTGTTGGCTTTCGATAGACGGGGTTTCTTGCGGTCGGGGGTTTCGGTGTCTTCTTTGGAGTTTGCTTCCAATAGAGGCATGCAGACTCGCTGCACGTCGCGAATGATGTCATCTTGCATGTTAGAGATGGTAGCTAATCGTTTTCCAGTGGCAAGCACGTTCCCCACTGTCTGCATGATGGCGTGGGTCTGATAGTCGTCCAGGGTTACTTCTTCTTCATTTTTTCGTTTCAAGGAATCACGTTGAGCGGTAAGCAAGTTTCCAAGCAGGTCGCAGATGGTGACGCTGGTAGTGACGTGTTCCAAGAGGTTGTTCATGGTTTCAATGGCCTTGGGCATGGAGAGCTTTTCTTTACTGTGTGTCATGAGCATTTTAGCTAAGTTTTCCTCCGTTTTACGTTTTTTCTCCTGAACACTGTCGTTAGTGCGATCGATGATGTGTAAGGTGGAAGTTTTACCGTCTTCATCGGCATTTGTTTCTTCTTTGCAAGACTCGCACAACAGTGTTCTGGGTATGAGACTGAGGCCACTGTCCACGGTTCCCGGAGAATGAGGGCTGAAGCTGGCTAGAGTGATTTTGGTTTTGCATTTGTCGCAATACAGCACGAAATTTCCCCAGTAAGCCGAGGCTTGATGTTCCAAGACGGCGTTGCGGAACTTGTGGGTGCATTCTTCTTGGCAGCGCGCGACATGTTCGTCCCAATCAGTCCCAATAAGACCAAAGTGCGTGATTATCTTGCAGCCGTGAAATCTCAACCTTTCTACTTCGGTTGCTTCGAGACCGAATCCGCTGTATTCGTCTTGAGAGTGAAGTACAATCCAACCTCTCTGCCATAGATCGTGTAGCACTTTCATTTTGAATTCCACGTCGAGCGTCAGTGGTTTCGTGTCATCTTCGTCGACACTTTCGACGGTAAAAAATTGGTTGCCGTCAGTTTCTGTCGTCAGTGGCACGGATTTTGGAGGGAGATCTTTCAAAGAGTCGTAAGTCACGTTGATGTCTTTTAAGCGACCTTGCGCGGCGGGTGTGATGCCCATATCTTCACACGTCAGATATAGACGCAGTTTGCCTGCACGGTAGACAGCTTCGATACCATAGAGCATTAAGATGTCGGCACTGTCTTTGCCCCAATCGAACGGATCTGATTTGAACGTGTACGCGTAGGTGAGAGGGAGTTTCGCCTTGCGCGACAGGCCATCGACGTAGGGCAAGTCAGCAAGTTTCTTGTCGGTTTTTGGGCCACTCGATACGGGTATCACGAGCTTAGCCAATCTTGCTCGACCCTGACCGAAACCGAAATCGGTGGTGAGTCGGTGTTGATAGAAATGTCGATGTTTGGACACGATGGCGGCATTGTGGGAGTAAGCAGAGCCCAGTAACTGATTCATGGTTGCAAAGTAATACACAATAACAAATGGTTGGTTGAAAAAATTTTTGATTCTATTTAATACCGTTAAGTACTTAATTATACATTCGTGTCACACGCACATGAACCGCATTCATACGTATCGAGTACTACGTGTGTCAGTCATACAATTAACGGCACATGTTTATCGAAATTATTCGTGCGTTAAGCACGAGTTACGGCCATGTAAATACACTACACGTGTTTGTCAACGGATAACTGAGGGTGAACAATGTTACTAAGTAGAGTTAATAAGGATTAAATCCTTTGTCTCTCAATTTCTCCAACATCTTTCTTTCCTTGGGGGTTCTGTAGGCATAAGCTCCTGTGCCCGTTTTGATATCATCTTCAGCCACCATCATTAGATACTGGGATCTTTCACGCGTTTCGGCTCCATCTTTAACTTTTTGCGCTTTTTCGTCGTAATGTGCTTTAGCCAATTCGTGAGCCACATCTTCGTCTTCTACCACAGCATTTAGAATAAAGCCACACTTCTTGAAACCGTCATCCTTCTTGGCCCCACAGATGAACCACAGTTGATTGTGTAGCTCTCGATTGACGGTATTCTTCGTCCAGATGAGTTGACATTCGATGTGATGTTGATAACATCGCACGGGGGGATTGGGATAGCGGTATCTGGGCAGTAACTTTTGACGAATGAGGGTGTGAAAGGCTCCTGCTTCGGAGTACTTCACCCATCCCAAATTGCAAGTGCCTCTGTTGCACATGATGAAAGGATTTCCTTCGGCAGATGTGGTAGAGAACATGTCTTGTCCACATCTTCCGCACGGAATGGGCTTCTTTTTAGCTTCTACTTCTGACTGAGCTCTGAGGGCGTCCAAGCTAACGTCGGCAACAAACACGGCCTTGTTTAAATTAAATTCTCTTCGTGCAGTACCTGCGTAAGGCACCGGTTGGGAATTGGCCAACATGTTTTTCGCTTTTTCTGCGGCTTGCTTTTCGGCAGCTCTGGCATCTGCGGCATATTGATCTATTGCGCTTGGACTTAACGGTGGTTGAGCTTGAGACACATGTTCGAAGGGGACGTTGCTTAAAATTTCGTCTGGAATATCGTCTCCTTCGTCGTCGTCGTCTTCCTCGTTGGCAGCTATGACAGGTTGTGCTGCTCGTTTCAAACGCTTGACGTTTCGAAGTGGAGGGGATTCTGGCTCATGAGAGGCTACAACGGATTGCATGCTGCCTGATGGTTGAGAGCGGGATGGAGTTGGTGGTACAACAGGAGCAGGCATGGGTGAATCTGTGACCCAAGTGTCTTTCTTCTTTCGGCCTCCTTTGGCAGATTTTGCTTTTCTTGGAGTGTCTTCGTTAAGGGGAGTTATCTTGCCTGCATTCCTGTTAGCCAGTAATTTGTCCATGTGCTCGTCAAGTGATCGAGCGGCGTCCTGTTTCACTTTCGCCATCACGCGTCGCCGGTAGAACGAACGAGACGAATGAACGGCAGCAACGGGATCTTCTTCGAGCGGTTGTAATATTAATTCGGAAGGGACAGAAGCCTTTCCGAAATCGTAAGATAGAGCTTCAGCGGTTCTGTCGTAAGAACTGTCTTCCGTAGCAATGGAGTTGATGTATTTGGCCATTCACAATGACAGCGAATTATGCGGTATCAACGTTCGTGGGTCCTTCTTATGTATGCAAATTTGGCGCCTTTTTCACACTTCAACGCACTATTAACCACTGTTTGTTTCGACGCAATCGTAATTTTGGAAAACCGGTAGAACCTCGGCCGACTTGCGTTGCGGGGGCCAACACGCTGTGTTGTTGAAGATAATGTTTGAAAGGGTCGAATGAACTAGTGGTCGTCGCGTCACTTTTTACTTGGGTTTGAGCAGAGATGTCTTTTAACTCTTTAAGCATTAAATCAGACACCTTTTCGATGGCTTTGTTAGACATTTCGGTGCTAGCTCCTTGGGGTAAGGGAAGCGTGTCCAACTGTACCTTTGACGGGGTCTGTCGGTGTTTTGCCAAGAGTTCTCAAAGGGATTTTTCGTGAAATCTCATCTCCAGAGCTAATTGGGCCAACGACTTTCCTTCGGGTAGAGGGGCGTTTTGCATCATGTGTAAATAAATTGTGCGTCGGGTCGCCTCTTTTAATTTAAAAAGTCGTAACAAATCCGTATCCCCTGTCTGCAATTCCATTTGAATTAATTCATTGAGAATCACTCGACTTCTTTCCTCCTCTTCTTGAGGTGTTCCGAAAGCAGGTATGCCTTGTAGTTTCTCGGTTCTTTGACTGCGTGATTTACCAGCACCGCTTTGAAACGTATCTTGCGCCGTTTCGTTGTGGTCCGGGCTTGCTTTACTCGATTTCCTGTGAGCATCTATGATACTCTTGAATCGTTCAAACATGTCGGGATTCATTAACATGACTTCTTCGTAATTTTGACTCTTCACTAGATTCATGTTAAGAAATTCACTAGCTCTGTCATTCGTCGTCATCTCGTTGCTTGGAAAAAAACTTCTCTAGTACCACTGTGGCTAGAAGACGCAATTGGGCTTGATTCCTCTTCAGTAACTGTCTTCGGCTCTCCACTTTAGAAATTTTCTTTGAGGAGGCGATCAATTCGTGATTTTTACTGGTAACCTTGGTCACCGTCGGGGTGCTTTTAAAATTGTGTATCAAATCGGCTAAAGCTAAGACAAATTCGTCGTCGTCTAGTCGTGGAGGTGCAATTCCTTTGGCGAACGCTTCGATGTTCGTTTGTTGTCTATGTAATCGGTCCATTTTTGTTTCGACACCGCAACCTTGCGTGAGCTTGTACGCCCGATGTCGGTGTCAACGTTTCTGACCGTATTTTCTTAAGTGATTTAGGCGAAATGTGCGTGTGACTTCGGTGACTCGATTTCCTCGAAGTGTCTGTCGCAGTCCAAGATGAGGTCCGTAGTCGTAGTACAATTTGTGTAGGGAATTGTCACGAGCCACGTATCTGTTACGTGCAGGACCGAACGAAGGTCTGTCGTCCACATTAGGAACCTGTGAGGGAGTTACTGTGGTGGTGCTGGAAGGCACTGAGTTCATCGTTAGATATAAATGCCAGTGTGTACGGATCGTTTGGAAAAATTTTAGTCCGGAAGCGGAAGAGCTGTTGCGCTTTGCTTCGATCTGGATGAAAGTCTGCTAGCATATAACCTCCTCTTTCATTGACCCACTTTTTAAAAGTCTTGAAGAGTTCTCGTTGGGCTTCGGTACCCCTAACAAATTTAGCAAATCTGCTGGCCAGACTCGGTTCTTCCGCTCGAAATGCGAAAAATACTTGAACGTCGAATTGCTCGCGTAGACGCACAGATCTACTACCATCCCCGTACAAACCTTGAAACACCATTATCACTGTCAGTCGCAGGTGATGAGAATCTCTCTTCAAGATATTTTTCGCCTCTTCGTGTTGATAAATTTCTGTTTCGAGGTCGTCAAAAATTACTAACGCTGGTCTATCTTCCTTTTGTATCACATTTGCCAGAGTGTCTGTAGGGAAACCCTTGCGAAACGATATGAGCTCTCCGTATTCTTCTTTTAAGTCGGCGAACAAATCTTGCTCGGCCCCGAAAAAATAGTATATCTTTTTAAATTGTTCCCCTGGATTTTCGACGAAACGAAATATTTCATTTCTAAATCGGATGAGTTTCGCTAAAAAATAGGTCTTTCCACTTTTGGATGGTCCGAATATGGCTATGTTTCCAGGTGCGTGCAAACAAGGTTTCGGATATCTCAATTCCTCCATCTCGTGTGCCGAGGTTCAATGTGATTTGAGAGCAAAGCGAGTATTGCAGTTGGTGCGATATAAACATATTTTATTTCATAGACCTACAACACACACGGGAGTTACAATTGTCAATTGCGCTGTTTACACTCTAATGATTCTTCATTATCATATCGATGACACATTCTATTTCCTACTCGTACACGATTGCAGTGTACCGGTATTAGGATGATTTACAGAATTTAATATTCTAGGAAAAAGTCCGTGAATGGCTTCTTTAATGATAGCGTCATTGCCTTCATCGTCATTAATGTCAAAATGTCCCATAATATCTTTTAGAGTAGCTTCTTTGTTTCTAGAAAGGGCGCGCAACACGTACAAGCACCAGTCACCGCATACAGTGGATTCTAATTGTTGAACATCGTATCTGTTAAAAATCCAATGATCAAATTTTTTCCAGACTAGCGTTGTATCTTGACGGTTTGAGCCCGTAGGAATCGATGAAATACTGCTCGCTAGACGATCTTCTATAGAACGCTACCCAATGTTGCCCCGGTAAATGCGCCGCATCTGTGTTGGCGATGAAACAACAGCTAGTGGGTAAGTTTGAAGGGATTTGATCTGCGGCATACACATCAACGAACGTTTCAGATATAAATTCGTCTGCCTTGCAGCAAGCACGCAATTGCCCAGTGTCGTGCATTAGGAAGATACTCAGTCCGTGCCTGAGCGAATTGCTTTTATATTGGCATCGGGCACGACAATGGGGGTGGCAAAGCTGGTCGTCACATTCCACGTGTTGGCGATGCCGTCGTTCAATTGGTTGAGAGGCATGTTTGTGAAAAACATGACAAACACGATGGGTTGAGGGTCGACCAGTACTTGCTCGAATTGTATTTCCACCTCCAGCTCGCCGTTAATCCTCTTCGTTACATCTGCAAAGGTAGTACCCCTGTTGTTGTCTATGTCCACGTAACCGATCCACCTCCCAGCAGCGTGGAGGCTTCTAAAATCTTTAGCGAAAGGGTTCATGCGTGTCTCGTACTCGAAGGGAGCTGCTGTGGAATCGCTTAGATACCGGTGAAGCCTCATAGCGTTTTCCACAGTGTTAGTGAAGGGCAAAGGACCGTCTTTGAAAAGGGCTTTGCCGTTTAAGCGAAATTGAATAGTCTTGACATTATGGGGTTCGAATCGGAACCTGTCGATGTAATCACATCCGAACTTGACCGATTCTGGATCCCATAAGTTGGCTCGTATGAAGGCAAAGAAAAATTTTTCTGGAATCATTCCTTGCAAGGCATTGAGATCTTGCCGGATGATCTTGTATCCCTGTCCTGTAGGGGGAAATGGGATGGAAGCTTGAACCCTGAAAGTGTGGTAACATTCCATGGTCACATTTTTCAAGCTGTAAAACGTGTTCTTGAAGTTTTCTTTGTCTACGTCTTTCAGCTCCACATATTCCACAACGAGTTTTACGCTTTCTACATCGAAAACGTAATATGAACCACCGACGCCCCCAGCTTGTGTTGCTCCATTAAGGGCCGTCAATTTTCCGTCCTCACTAGAAAATTGTTGAACAATGCAATTTTCTGGTTTACTGAAGGACACTTTAATGAGAAATTCTAACATTCCAGGTAGGTATGTACTGCTTTCGAAGAAAGGCCCAGGAAGCTTCATTCGGTACGTGTTGTACGTGAGAGCCGTGGTTTCCATGAACAAGGCATCGACGTCAGCTTTGTCGTCAGGATTCCTCTTCCAAGCATATTTGCCGATTTGCGATGGGTTAGAACTCATTGCTAAATGATAATAGCCTCCTTGGTCGGTTTTCATCTCTGAATGCTTCTGTTCCAATTTTTTGTTCTGTGTGAACCACCGCATCCATTCGATGGCACAGGTCTGCTTGTCGTCCATGCTCTGAATGTCGTTATTTCTGTTGGGCATTACTTCGGTGTTTTTAATGAAATGGACTGCCATGGGATTCATAAATCTGGCATGTCCCGTAATGTCAGGATGTTGAGGATCAGTTCCTCCTGCTTTGTCAGGGCGCACGAGTGGATACAGGTTACTTGAACTTTGAAGTTCAATTTTAGCGCTAAATTCTAAATAAACTTGCGTAGGATTCCAAGCTCTGTCGATGATAGGCTTGATGTGAAACAACGCTTTATCTGCTGTCACTAAGAAAGGTTTTTCCACAGGAATTTCTTTGCTTTCTCTGTCCTTGAAGCTGGAATGATAGGTTTTCCGTTGAGTTGTCTGTAAAGGAACTGACGTTTCTACAACACCTTCAGGAACAATTTCGCCCTGAGTTCCCATGATTGCAATGTACAAGCGAATTCACACTAGACGAGAGATGATTTAAGATCCGAGATCTGCTAACAATGACTCAAGATCGTTTACATGACTATTATAGAGCGTTTCAGTAGTACCCTCGTTGGAGGTCGATTCAGTGTTTTCGAGACTTTGGGTCAACCCTTTACGTTGAGCGCGAGCCAGCAGTTGACCCAAAAGTTCGCGATGTTCCTTATCTCTTTTCTTGGCATTGTGTCTCTCTAAAGCCTCTCTCGACGATTTTTCGAGTAATTCCAAATTAAGAGCACTTCGCCCTCGCTTGGGATCGGCAATTTTTTTCTTAGCCAATTTTAAATTCGCTAATAAAGATTTCTTAGCCTTTTTATCTTCTTCCTCTTCCAGACGCTGAGCTTCGATCAACTGTAGGATATTCTTGTATTGCTGCAACTGGTCTGAATTAGCTCTCTTCTTGCCCTGTAGCGAGGCCAATAGCGATTTATCCACCGTTTGAGGATCTGTGATACTCGGGGTCTCAACGTCGTCAACAGCCATGTCCTCTTCATCTGAGTCCACATCCGTACCCAGCAACTGTTCCAAATAGCCTTCGTCTAAAACGTCGTCATCTGTCATAGAGCTGTCATCCACCATCGGATTGTATCCTCTCGCTAAAGCCAGCAGTTCGGCTTCCGTATAGCGTTTCTCGGGTTTGTGCAACTCCGTTTGCAGCGTTTGAATATCTTTAGCTAACTGTTTCAAACGTTGCCGCTTAGCTTTTTCCTGCAAAGTGTCACCTTGCCTCTTACGTCGCACGAGGTATCGAAGGCCTTCTAAATGTTGCATATCTTCGTCATCTTTCATCGTTCCTTGAAGCGATTGTTTGGGAGCTTTCGCCTGGTTTTGAGCCAACGCTGCTCGTTGGTCTTCACTTTTTTTTTTTCCCCTCATTGGCCTCGGCAATAGCTTTAGCGGCTTCTTCTTCCAATTTGGCTGCCTTCTCTGCCTCTCTTTTTTTTAACTTAGCTTGTTCTTGACAATACAGAACGCTATCGAATTGACTTATCTGACGTGTACTCGGGTGGGCCGGATTGCTTTTCCCCATATTTTCAAGGGTCTGTGTCTATTCGTATGGTTAAATACAGACGTGCGTGTACGACACTTTTCGCAACGACCCTCCAAACGTTGACGATTGACGCGATGTAAACCGATAATTTTGGTCTTACATTTACAACAAAAGCACCAAGCAAGCATCTTCCTTCCTAAAGCAATACTTTTATTCACACGTGACAAAATTAAAATATATGTACATTGGGTAATGAAACGTGACGTTAACACGGTTGAAGCGGTCATCACTTCGTATTGCGAGTAAATAATGCGGATGCGTACATGTCGCCTATCAATTCTCCAAGTAGATTACCGACAGTATTGACAGTCGACAGACTATCGAATCCCCCTGCCCCTCTTTGATTTTTTGTACTGTTTCTGAAAACCCATTTGCCGCCTTTTTGATTATGTCTGTAACGTTTGTAAGCCAGTCCACCGGCTAATCCAAAAAGACTTAATGCTCCCACTGCTTGACTAATTTTACGAGCCCTATCTAATTTCTGCATGGCTTGAAAGAACTCGTGTTGCCCTCCGCGCTGAGTCGCTATAGTTCGCTTGCGTTGCCGTACGGGTTTGGGCCGAAACGTCCACTGATCTTCGGCTTTGATCGATCTACGCGCACCACCACCGCCTCTCTGTCCACCCGATTTTGCGTTTATACCCAACACCTGCCGTGTTTGGGTTCTTGCTCGGCATCGCTTTTCACGTAACGGACTCATCATTCCACTTAAAACAACTTTCCCATTAACCCTCCGCCCAAAGCAGTTCCAGCTCCTCCTAATAATCCGAGACCCAATGCTTTAGCAGCCGGAATGGCTAGAGGGGCCAATGCCGCAAGAGGTAAAATACCTCCTTTTTGTCCTCTTCGTTTCCTTCTTCCTTCGCCGCTTTGATCGGTGAGTGGAAGGTTTTTGACTGCTTTCCACTGAGGAAAATCAGGGTATGACCTCATGCGGCCTATGTCACGTAAATTTAACGATTGACGACCCACTTTCCAGGCTGTGAGTGCTGCCATGGTCCCTTGCCTTAGCAAAAATGCCTTTTTACTCATCCGGGGCTGTCCTGCGTAGGGACCGTGCAGGAACCAACCGCAAACTCTGCTATGCGGCACGGTAGCTCCTGTTCGACGGGTTGCCTTGTGCCGTGCCAACATTCGCATGACGGGTGCATCAGGATCTCTTCGAAGAGCTACAGGACGTCTGTTAGCAGCTCCAGGCCGAATTCGAGCCAAGTGAGCCCGAATGGCCTCTCTAGAGCGACCAGCTGGTCTAACTGGAGGAGCTGCAGGAGCTGCAGGAGGTGTCTGGGGAGGAGTTAGCGGCTCTAAAGGAGTTAACATGGCTTGTATGGTAGCATCATCGACACCCGAAGGACCTGCCACAGGTTGGCCGCTATCTTCATCTTCGGCAAACCTTCTAGCCGCTATTCTAGTGGACGATCTAGTAGAGGGTCTTTGACCACGCGCCACGCGCATCGTTCTTGCACCACCCCACTGCGAGGGTGGATTGCCACCATCGAAAGCACCCCCGCTTTGTCTAAATGCTTTGTAAGCGGCTTTAAAACGTTTTCCTGTCGAAACTGCTTTCCTCCGAACGCCTCGTACAGCTCTTTTAAACACCATGCCGGCTAATTGTTTGTTACTAATACGCCTCCCTCCTCGCTGGTGTAATATCCCGTGCATCCCGTGCATTTTACCCATGATTCAAGTTCCGTACCGTCTTCGTCTCTCTAGCTCTTGAAAAACGATTGCATCCCTTCGTGGGAATCCCGAAAATACTTGCCCTCCGAGAGAACCTCTGATTAAATCTTCCACAGTGGCATGGGTAGTTCCACCACGTTGAAGTCTACGGTAACGATTTCGCTTGACTGCTGTTTTTCGCCAGCGTCTGGCGTAATCTGCTCTGTGACCACTTCCTCGTTGAGAGCGAAATGCTGACTTCACTCTGGCCAAAGTAGCCAGGGAACGTCCTCCTCTTTTTACCGATTTAGGCGTCTTGCGATCCCTCACGTACTTAGCGGCTTGACACAGCAAATCTATTTTGTCCAATATCTGTTCGCCGAGGCTAGAATCGGCGATGGTAGTAATAGCACTATCGACGGTGGGTGCTTTCAATAAATGATAAAATACGGGCAACAACTGACTAGCTCCCCACAATGTTCCCAACATGTTTTCAATGCATGCTACGTCTCCGCAATGAGAGTTCGGCCATCACGCGTACCCCTTTTAGAGGTCTGCCCGTAGAATCCGCTAAAGTCAACTCGGCCGAATCGAATGTCATTTTACCTTGTTTGACCCGTTTGTATTGTAAGAATTTAGCCTGATAATTCGTCTGAACTTGAGTGGCATCGATGGCGGCTATATTAAGGAGAGGTTGCATTTGAGACGACACGAATTCGTCTTCTATCAGATTGCAATAGACCCAAATCGCTTGAGAAGAATTGGGTGAAATGTGGCGATAAATAAAAGTATTGCCGCTGTAAGGAAGTCGCAATGGTTCAATTTGAGCTTGAGCATTGTTCAGATTGTTGGCAGCGATGGGTGGTACATTGATCAGATTGTTGGCAGCATTGGGTGGTACATTGATACTGACGCTATTAAGCCCTCCCGTAAAAGTGTAATCGGGATTAAAAAGCCACAAAAATCGACTAAACGTCCCTCGCATGCTGTCGTAGATGTGTAATGCTTGTGCAAGTCCCAACGACATTTCCACAGTATGGCAATTGTCAAATGTTATTTCTAATGTGCGAGTGTCGCCAACGCGTGTGATGGTGACGTGCGGTTGTATCGCTTGCAATGTTTCAATTAATTTGTCCAGAAATGCGATTCTACATTCTGGAAAATCGATTTTAACCTTAGAACCGTCGTTTGAGCTAAAAATAAGCCACTCTTGACCTTCCAAGACATTAGGGATATCGTCGTTGAAAACAGTGAGTTTAGATAGAGCGATTTCCCAATGCGAATTGACCCACAATTTCCGCTCGGCAAATGAAAGTCGAACAGTCCCTTCTGAATCGGTTTTCAGATCGTCGAAAATGAGGGCCGGAGGTCGTACGTGTAGTGTCTTATTAAAACGCCTGTTCACCATGAAAACCAGATTCTCCTCTCAGGTCCATGTAATTTCGTCGCAAGTGCAAGGTGACTTGAGTGTAGCCAGTGACAAAATTCGACTTGGTTGCCAATTGATCGCGAGGTGACAGAAGTATCTCCAATTGTAACGCATTTATCTTGTGCAAAGCGTAATACCGAACTTGTTCTCGTAAAGGTTCATAGGAAGTGACTTCGCCTTCCAATTTTAACTTCAGCTGATCTTCCAGAAGACCGTGCCATTCGTCGTGACTACCCGACAAGGGTGGATAAACATATTCAAATGAAGGCACGCTCAAGCGAAACAACGAGTGCCAAAATTGTTTGTCATCAAATCCTTCGAAAAAACTAGCAAAAGACATGGTTGCGACTTGCGGGACGGGAAATTCGTCTAAATCTTGCCCAAAAATGATGCCTATTTTCCTTAACATATTCCAAGACACTGTTTTAGCGTTGTGATCGATTTGAAGATTCACAAAGGCTTCCTCGGGTTTCACCGTAATATCGACAGTAGTCGCATCGAGATTGAAGGCATTCACTTTACAATAATGTTGTTTGCAATAACGAAAAGCCTTGGAATCGTGTGTTCTTGTCACAGCCGTGAAGGTGGCGTGGGCCGGCTGTAATGCTTGCCACAAATTCTCGCTCATGTAGATACGTGTGTTTGCAGACACCCTGCCCGCATGTACAAATCCGGCCATCCATGGGCCAACGTTATTGAGCGGCCGCAGGGTTGCAGGAAACATTTCCACTGCATTCGACTTAAAGGGACAATTTAAAACAAATTCGTTTATTTCGTTGTCCGAAGTAGTTAAAGAGGAGAAAAAAAATCGATATCCAAACCAATTTCCGTTATAATTGATATCGTTGCGGAGTGCCGTCAGCCCTGCCGCCACTGAACTAGCTTGACAAAACGGTTTTAGATTGACGGGGTACGCGTACGTTCCACTTGCGTCGGTGTAAGAAATCATCATCTCGTAAGACAACTTCGGCATAACATGATACCTGGTTAGTTCCACGATATCGTCAAACAGAGATACGGGATCCGAAAAGACAGACATGGCTCTGGGTACAGTCATCCACTCCGCTGAGCCACTAGCGTCGTACACTTTCATGCTAGACGACGTTCGCTGAGTGTTATTGACCATCACTTGCACTACAGCCACTTCCGAATTTCGAGATCTCAATCTCATTTCTAAAGGCAATCGATTCATCCAATGAGCTCTAATACTAACACCTTCACTAGCTGCTCTCGAATTTTTATCGTTACTGGTCAAAGTAACATAGACGTCGTCGTCCTTGACATCCTCTACGAAATTTCTCTCGGCTACCCGCGTGTCTTCCATACCGGCCTCTTTTTCGGAAAATCTAACAGAGGTACGAGCACTCGCTTCCTCTTCCTATCCACGCGTATGGGCTTTCCTACTGCATTCACTGCGGGCAACTTGACTTTAATTAATTCAGGTTCGTAGAATATGCCTTGAATCGGTTCCGCATCAAGATCTGTCAACGAGTACACGTTCACGTCGGGTCGTATAATTCGTCTCGTTCGCTTCACGATTTGAAAAACTTCTTCGCTAAAGTTGGCGTGTGTACCCTTGTCAAAAACTTTCTTTCCCATCAGAATGCGTACATGATCTCCCACCGACAACTTGAAAGGTTTAGGTGTAGATTGACTCCTTTTCTCTCGTCTCAAAGCAGATTTCACTTTTAACAATTCGGCTCCCACTTCTTCGTCCACATCGTCTGGTGCCAAAGGTTTGATGGCCGAATGAGGCGAATGATTATAATTTCTCAACACGAATTGTAAAAGGGTTTTCATGGGCATGGACGGATTGGCCGACCGAAATGAATGTAATTGTTTCTGAAGGGTTATGTGGAAACGCTCTATGAGAGCCGCTTTCATTTCAGAGTTAACGTTGTAATGGTGAATTTTATGTCGATCGCAAAATCTAGCAAACGTAGCGTTGAAAAACTCTTTCCCCTCGTCCGTTTGAACCCTCCTAGGAAAGGCTTTGCGTTTGTGACAGATGGATTCAAATGCTTTTGTTACCACTGGTCCCGACTTTGAGGTGATGAATAACGCGTCCGCTTGACGAGAGAATACATCGATTTTAGTGAACACGAATCGATAAGGACCATTTTGAAGCGACTTCAAATCGACCAGATCAAGTTGCCAAATGTCATTGAGTCCTCCGTAGGCTACGTACGAATTGCGAGGGAATTTACGACTTGTAACGGTACGATTGAGTTGATTCTCGCGCACATGCTCTCTCTCGAAATCTTGCACTTTCTTCAAAGTAATGGATTTTAAACCTAAGTTGTCTCTTAAGTACTTGTGAACAACTGAGGATGGACGATGCGCGACGGGCGAACGTTTCACATCGGTAAAGAGAAAACGAAGTAATTCTTCCGATGAAATCTGTGGTTGTTTGACTCTAGAGGCAGCCATGTCGCACTCTCTCACACACACACAAACACACACGTCACATTTTTCTTATACTTTAATCACCTACAACTATCAACGCGTATAACATAGGTCAAGAAAAAAAGCAAAGGTAAATTGTTGAATGATATAGTTCAAAAATTAATAGCTAGGACTTCACATCGTGTCGCTTCTTCACTGCCGAAGTGATGCTGCTGACTTTGGGAAAACTTTGGATTTTTGTGGTCTCAGACACCACCTTGGAAACATACTTGGGAGTTTCCAATTCTATCTTGGGTTTGATGGACGCTACTTTCACTTTAGAGCATGGTACTTCCATTGGGGGGTCCAATTTTGTTTGAAGCAATGGCACTGTCGCCGTAGGCTTATTCTCCGACTCCACAGCAATCTCCTCTTCTTCAGGTCCTTCTTCCATGTCGTCCGTCTCCTCTCCATACCCTTCTCCCTCTCCTTCTCCTTCTCCTTCTCCTTCACCGTCTCCATCACTGTAGTCGCTCATGAGCTCGTCCACCAGCTCTCGTATGTCTGTTCGGCTCATCAAAACACCTTTCGCTTTCAAAGCTGCTACGGTTTCGTGACAAGATCGCAGTGCCATGTCTTTAATGCCCGCGCTCTCCGAGCACAGTCTCTTATTCAAAGCCTCTAGGTCCTTCAGTGCGCCTTCGAGATCCACATTGTTAAGAGCTTCGCAATTTCGTTTCACTTGTCCATCCAGTTTGTCCAGCCATCTTTCAAAATTGTTCAAGCGCAATTCGACCGCTTCTAACCTGTCTCTATCGTTATGAAAATCAAATTTAAAAGACACTTCGGGTGACACTTTCACTGAAAGCGTTACCTCCTCCTCTTTGTCGTCATCGGTTGGTGGCGGAGGACAGTTCATGATGCTCGTCATGTTGACGTCGGAGTTGAGTGAGAGTCCTTCACTTTCAACTCGGTTCTATCTTTACTTCTATACAAAGCATTGTTCCTATTCAAATGCAAATCTTCACAACTGTGAGTTTGAACGGTTCCGCAACAATTGAGCGTCAACGACGTTTTTTTCGCATCGTAAGCATATGCGCCACTACCGTCGACTTCGTCCCCATAACTTTTACAACAACAGAATTTCGCTACTCTAGCCACTAATGAAGGATTACGCATGACGGTCTTAGCAACAACAGATATGGCCGCTACTTCTTCCACACCGGTCATAACTTGTACTGTGCCAAAGCTATTTACTTCACTTGAATTTACGAACTAAGCGTTCGAAAGCAGTCACGCACCACTTGGAAATGTATTCACCCACACGCCTCAGCGCTAAATGCATGAGCGAGCTAAAACTTTCGCGAACAGCATCTTCTAAGGGGCCATCTACTTCGTCGATTCCTTCACTATCAGTTACGTTAAATTGTTTTGACGGAATTAAATAGTCCTCTTCGTCAACTAGCTCCTCAAATACATCGACATCTATGTTTCTCCTCCCTCTCACTTCCATTGTTCTTTCAATTGAGTCAAAGAGAACACTGGCCTGTCACTATCCAATAGACTCAAATCCACTGTCTCTCTATGCGAAATTAGCAACTTAAAAGTCTCCAGGTCAAGTTCGGTGGTCATCATCAACTCTTCTATGGGAGGCATAGACCCATCTTTACGCAACAACGGTTCCTGGCGTGTGCACTTGATAGATACAAATCCCAAAACTTTGTCGGTCGCCATTATAAACAGGACCACTACTGGTGGGAAACAACTAGTAGTTGTGCAGGTTTTCGACTGAACATTTCTCCTCATTTCCGAGAGGCCTGAGAGGTAATCAAATAATTTGGACCACGAATGTTGTCCTACTAATTCTATGATTTGACGCATCATTTTTGTAGCAGTAAAAGACAGCTCAGAAGTTACACAGCAGCGTAGGTGAGGTAAGAGAAGGTACGCGTAAATATTGTCTTCTATGTTAATCAATCCAGGTAGGTTAAATTCGGTTGCGTATACATCGGACAGTCGTGTCAAAAAGTGCCACAATGTCATGTGGTTCTCGGTTGAAGGATGCTCATCATCTACGGTTTTCTTCACACGTTTCATTTTCTGAGTGTCGCCTTCGTGGCAATGATGAATTCTCGACTAGGAACGGAATACAGCCACTTTTCTCGAAAGTTACTCAATGCATAATAATGAGGCCCATTGCCCATGCGTTGTTGGTGATGCCACGCATTGCGCTGATCGTCTGCTTTACCTTGATATTTGATTTTCGCTCTTTCCATCCACGTCAAACGTTCGGCAGGTGTCATTAGACTCATCTTAAAAACCGAAAGGAATAGTGACGCACTCTTTATCGAACAAGATCACACGTTTGTCGTAGACACCACGAAATTGTCGCGTCAACACTTCAGGACGTAAGTGAAATACGTGGGATGGGTCCCCTCTGGAAATGGTAAAGCGATTGACTTCGACCTTTTTGTTTCAAAGCCCACTTTGGGGGTCTAGCAATTCTTCCTTCTCGTCGTCTGTACCGGTCTGGTTAATGGCCATAGATACTTCCAAAATGTTTTTCATTAACTCCATGTTCACCAGTTGACTGCTCTGTCTGTTGAAAGTGATTCCGCGCACTTTACACACGCATTCTCTGGGGGTCTTGTAAGAATAACTCTTAGGACCCAGCGCGTAGAACTGTGTAGCCGTCACGTCTGCACCCCCTTCGAAAACAGGACTCAATTCGGCAATGTAAAGACCCGTAGTAGGTTCCAAACCTTGTTCTCTTCTCCACTTTCGAGAAATGAAAAATAACGAGTCGGTATCGCAATACAACGCATCCGCTTGCAATTGTTCCATAATGTCGAGTAAGGCTAGTCGCCCGTAGCAAACCACGTGAGATCCCACTACTACGTTCTTGATAGAGGGAACAACCGTGTTCATGTTCGTCCTGCCCTTCATCATGACGGTTTCGGCATTCAAAAACTTGAAATTCTTATCGATTTCGTTGTCATCAGAGGCCCAAGCCATGAATTCGGACCAAGAATGTGTGATTTTGGTCTGTTCACGATCCGGATTTTCTGCCAACTTTCCCCAACCGGCATTCAAAAACAATTTGGCAACTGCTCTCAACACGGGGTTTTTGACAATCTTAGCTGGCTCCAACACGATTCCACAGTGCGCGCTGTACTCGCTCACGTAACGCGCTTTATCGTCCTCGGTAATGACTTCTGGAGGATAACCGGAGGCTTCGGCTTTCACTTTGTAAAGCGTTTTCACGAACTTTTCAAAGAGGGTAGACGATCGATTGGGGTAATGCCACACCCAATAGATATTTTGTAAAACGTAACCTCTTTCCACGGCCTTGTAAACTTCTACGGCAGGCCAAACAGACAGCAACGCGCGTTCCTCATCCGTGTGCGTGCAGACCTCTCTGCTGAGCGATTCGGCGCAAGTTCGACACAACGGAAACATCAGCTTGTTGGCCGCACCTGTCTTCACGCGATAAGGTAACACAGGTATGTACAGCCTGCGTGGAGGGACGATTTTCACTTTCATCAAACCAAAAAACTTGTTAGGAGTGAAATCTTTCACATTTTTGTAGATGATAGGGTGTCCCACTGGATATTCTCGCTTCAACATCATGCCCGGGTAGAGACTGTTGAAATCTAATGCCTTGATGCAATCTCCCGCTGTCTTGTCGATACTTTGAGGCGAAACGTGCAACCTCACCGCCACCGTGCGGCCTCCGTACAACCCGTCGCGCGCTTCGATAGGCGGTTCAGATTCATCCTCGTCTTCTTTCATTTCTTTCAACTGGGCCACTACCTCATCGTCCCCCTTGCGCAATCTCTTCCATTCGCACTCCCACATGACCTCCACATCGTATCCGAGCGCTTGCAATTGCGTGAGACGAGTTTGAAATTGAGCAAAATTATCGCGATTACTCAGACCGTTGTGAGGACTCTTCGAGTCAGGCAGCGTGCACAAGTTGCAACCGTGGTAGTAACAACCGGCAAACTCGATCACCGTCTTACTAGGAGCATGATACCCGTCGACAAACACATACTTCTGACCCACTAGAATGCTAGCTTCTTTGGAATTGAGCTTACCCGAATAGCAAAGTTCTCCCGCGTAATAATACGTGTCCAACCATTGTAAGTACTGCTGGGCGATGCGTGATGTGATGCGAGAAGGCATGTAATTGGACACGGGTATCACACCCATTCGATTGTGATGCCACGACAGCGTAGATCGGAGAAACATGAACGTCAGAGAAGCAATGGTGCAATTTCTCACCATGGGAACAAATCCTGTCAATTCCACAACCATCTTTTCAAATTTCAACCAAGCTTCTCTCAGAATGCGCACGTCGTCTCTGCAATATCGCAAGAGCTCGTCTTGCAAATTCCACGGAGGTAACTCTCCCGTCCGAATCTTGGCATCAGTTTCCACCCACCACTGTTCAAATTCAGCGTGCTCTTTCTCTTTCATGAATTTGGGATGAAAATGTTCTCGAGCGGGCAACATGCCCTCGTAATCTTCGTTTTCGAACGTATTGAAAAGATGAGGAAAATGACCTTTTTCGACCCCTGAAAGATCGAACGTTTTAGGCAGTGTCTTGAGTGGAGAAGCCAGAAAACAACAAGAATCACCAATTGTCACATTGCCTATGACGACTTTGATAGCTCGCCCGTGATTGAAGGTTATTTTAGGATCTTCGCTGAGATAATCGACACACACCTGCAACACTAGAAAAGTGTCAAAACCGCTGGCGTTGTGGGCGAAGACGATTTTTTTACCCGCCGAGGCGGCCAACGAATCCGTTCTGAGAAACAGAAATTGACAAAATTGAAGCATGCAACCCTCGCCCTTCCACACGTATTCCAATCCCTCTTCGTCTTGCAACACCACCAAATTAGCTTCGAAATAATCACGAACGATTCCATCTTCGTCTTCCCGCGACACTTTACAACATTCCACGTCAAAAAACCACAATCTCCCCCTACTTTTCGCTTGTGACGCTTGATACTCCGCTGAGTATGGGTTCAGGGGAGGGACATAACATTGATGATTCGTCATGTCGTCTACACAGCCGCACGTCCTACACTTGTTGCGAAAACAGATGTGTTCCGATCGCTTAGCCCCCTTCTCGTAAGCATTTCGGTTGGTGCGAACCCCATTCACTGCCTTCAAATCCCTCCCACAAGTAGTACAAGCCATAATTCTAGAGCATACGCTGGTCTTGGCAGGAAAAAGCCTGGAAGCTCCTTTCAGCAAATGCTTTCGATAGCAATCGTCACTCAAAAACGATCGCGCACAGTTATCGCAACGTATGACGGGTAATGCGTTGATGTCGCGAAAGGAATCGCATCTGCACTTGCACAGTTTGCACAAGAAGCAATCGCAAGTGTGCTGTCTATTGTGCCCTGTGAAAAACTTATTGCACTGCGAGCACATGGTACCTGTCTTGGCGAAAAACGCGTTGATACTCTTGATGGTGTGCACGTGATTGGAAGGGTCCATGTAGAGATAAATGGGTCCTAACGTTCCGTAAGGGTTCAAATGCAATGCTTCTTCCAAAACCGGACTCGATTTGAAAACCTTGATCTCGTAGTCGCAAAATTCCGGAATACGAGCCAACAGGGAGAATTGTTCAAAAAGAACACCACGGTTGGAGTTCAAACCCGCTTTTCGATGCAATTGACGACAACGTCTCCTCAAACGATTGGTGGGACGAAATAATTTTAAAATTCTACCGCATGCCCTGCCTGCAATCCGACAATCTTCGATATGTTTGCCCACGAGCATGGCGACACACGCGCAGTAAGGATCTACTCGTTCATCTATACTAACCAAGCTCCTGGTCTTCTGTAAAACAGAATGAAATTCTTGATGCATTAGGCTTACTAAAAATTTGCGTGAGGAACTATACCCGCGAGACTCTGGATTTACTACGTGTTGCACTTCAACCGTAAAACCTCCACTGTCTAAACTCACATTCTGATTGCTTTGAATGATGGACTCTAAATTGTCTAAGAGCGGATCCATGGAAGCATCACGAACTCGAACGAGTGGGGTTCCAATACATTGATCTAACAAATCAGAACTGTAGATGTTGACTTGTATGTAATCATCAGGATTAAACTCTCTGTGAATCATGGTAAACACCGTAGTTAAAAACCGAACAAAACCTTCCATGGCACTTTCGGAAGGGTCCACGTTTCGAGGAACAAAATGATACTCGACCGCTTGCACGTTAAAACGAGGACTGACGATGTAAAAATGATCGGCCAATGCGATGGAATCACCATCCACAGGTCTGGGAATACGTCTGGGATGTGTAACCGGGCGAGCTCGTCTCACCAGAGTGGGATCGACTTGCACTCTTCGTCGAGGTTGTTCTCCTTCTTCCTCGCCATCTTCTTGCTCGCTATCGAACTCAGACGAAGACGACGACGAAGAAGAAGAAGACGAGGAAGAAGTAGACTCGGTTCGCCCTCGTCTACGCACATCGGCACCTCCCTCTTGAAACGCTGGGAACATCGATTCGAACCAACTATCTCCCATTTTGTTAGAATCTACCTATCTTCGCATTTTCAAATTTCGGCGGTAGAATACGACAACACAGTCACACACGCGCATGCTTTTAAACACGACATTTCTTTATTACCATAAAATTTACATTCACACGATATCATTAACATATGGGTCTCTTACGTCGTCTTTCTCCTATCACTTTGGGCAGAGCCACTTCTAATAAGTATTTCTTAACTATAGGTGTTACACTACTAGAATTACATTCATTGACGATTACAATCCTAGCTGCTGGTTTAGAGGTAAGTGGCATTCGCCGTCTTACTTTCCCATTACCTGACACGTGTCGCTGAGTTACCAGATAATTATTATTCAGTACACATGTGGATTCGGTTTCGCTTGACAAGTACCGTGCCAAACACTCAAATAACATGGGCGCTCTAATGCGTACGATGACATCGAAATGTCGGACATACTTAGCAAACAAAAATCCGACCACACACGATAAACTTTCAAAATAACCCTCCGCGTAAAGTAATGCGCCCGATACATCTAAATAACCCTTGGCGTACGGTCTTCGAATGACTCGCCAATGATCCTCAAACCAGCCTACAAGAACAAAAAATTCTTCTCTGAAATCGAACACATTCAAAAACGCACTCACCGACAATTTGAATAACGGGGGCGGGCGAACGGCAAGTCGAGTACGATATATGTCCACCGTCATCTGTTCGACAGAACTGAGAGTATAATCACCCATCCCCCAACCGGTGTGCCACGTGAACAAATACAACGTGACTCCTTTGAAACACCCGAAACAGCTGCGATGGACATAAAAAAATCGTATGCGTGGACACATGGACGTTACTAAATCTATAAATACGGCGCGTAAACGATGATTTATCAACTGCACAGTGACTAAGGGCGGCATGCGAAAACTAAAAATTATATGAAGCAGCAATTTAAACGATATTTGCTTATTATCTAAAGTGTTAAACGACACAGTGTTCTCGTTGTACCTCTCCTCACCGTATATGTGAACACTACAGCGTTCCAAAGATTTAAACCCGCTCGAGTCATCGTTACAAAATAAAACGGAAACGTGAATCCCGTGATACTTCAAACGAGCCAACTTTCTCCACACTAGATCCTTCAAGGAAACCATTCCAACCGGGGCAGTCAACGAATTCAAATGTCGAGGATCCATTTCAGACATGTTCATAAGTGCAGGATAAAACCTGACATCTGACAACACATATCGGATAGATTTCACCGATTGCGAATTACCCCTGGGTTTGTCCACTTCTTGACACTCCAAAACGTAAGACACGTTCTTCTGATGGAAATAACATCTGTCACCCACCAACTCGGTCATGTCGCCCGAAAATTAACGACGTATACTCTGCAACCAAATTGTCTCCTTACTAAAACGCCTCTCGACTTCTGTCGTAGGAAAAAAATAATGCAGGTTTTTTCCTTTATTGCAGTTCAGTTCGGTGATATAGCTATCTTCACCCACTCGGTACTCACGTACCACGCAAGAAGTATCCTCCCACACACCCAAAGGTATGAGATATCTGGGCTGCTTGTACAAGGTAGGATCACAGTAATAAATACTGACGGGATCCACTGCTCTCATGCGTCTCTCAATAAACAAATGAAAAGGTTGAGTAATTCCGTTCACTTTCACTTTCTTACAGTGGGATACACCGATCGTGCCTGAGCGAACGTAAAAGCAAGCAGCTTCACTGAAAATATTCATCATGGTACGACAACGCGGTAGAGGACTGGGAGCAGCTTGGAAAGCTCTTAAACATGGACCAAAAGTCGTTAAAGCAGCCTACAAAGTGTATAACGCTCAAGACAAAGCTACTAATTTCATGCGTAAAAATTTGCATCCCATCGATGCCATCGATGCGACCGTAGGACTACAAAATTACGATAAAATGGCTGATTTTGCCTCCAAACCCCCCAAAAGTATTGGAGCCGCCGCGGCTGCAGCCGCCTTAGGAGGGGTAGGAGCATACCAATTAAATCAGTGGCGCAAACGCAGAGCTCAAAGTGCCAATCAAGCGGGTGGACAAGCTCCTGTCTTCAAAGTTCAACAAGCCATGCTCCAAAAAGCGTTGGAGGCAAAAGCAGCCAAAAAAGTAGCTCAACAGGCTTCTAGAAACCAAGCCTTAGCAGTCAGTGTGGGGAGCATAGGAGCGTTAGGAGCGTTGGGAGGCGCTACTTACGCACTGTACAAGAAAAAAAAAGGACAACCGCAGACGGGTGGTAAATTAAGTCTGAACAAACTAGAATCGAAAATACATCGTTATAATTCCACACCGATCAATCCAGCCAAACTAGCGGACATGCCCAAGACACTCGCTTCCATATCTCAAGCAAAACGAGCTAACAATAAATTAAAACTAGCACTGGCCCTTGCTGCCACGAGCGGTGCAGCGGGATTGGGGGCGTATGGGGTTAAAAAATGGAAAAACAAACGCGACCTAAAGCGCTTGCAACACAAGAACCAACGCGGGGGAATATTTGGACTGTTTGGAGCAGCATTAAAAGGTGTGAGAAAAGCAACCCTCTGGGGAGCAAAGAAAATAGCCGGAGCATTTCAAAAGGGTAGGGGACATCCACGCCATCTAAAACGTTTGCAACACAAGAATCAACGAGGGGGACTATTTGAACTAGTTACGGCGGTGAAAGGTTTCTCAAACGCAGGCCGCTGGGGAATGAATAAAATTGCTAAAAAATTTCCAAAACTACTTCAAAAGGGAAAGGGGCATCCGGGCATTCTCAGAGGTCGCAGCAAATGTCCTCGTTGTAAGAACCGCCTTCCGTTAAAAGTACCCACGAACAGTCTAGATTACATGGCAAGGAGACCAACAATGAACCAGAGATGTAAACATTGTGGGATTATAATATCAACTAACAAAACAGCAAAATTACAACAACGCGGAAGGGGACACATAACAGACATGTATCCCTTCGATTTGACACCCTACGAACACCCCTACGGGTGATTATTTCACATAGACAAAGAAACTGAGTCTTAGGGTGAAGCAATAAACATCCACTGCAAGTCACAGCCTATTTGAATTAAAACACCGTTCTTGAATAAAGTAGCCTTTACAATACCGCTCTCACGGCGTGTTTTTCTATAACAATATCGAACGACATCGTGATACAAAGTCGTGAAGTTATAACCGGACTTGAAACGCACAAGCGAATTAAGACGTACATTAGGAATAATCTCGTGCCAAAGCCAAGCGGCAAATACAAGCCCGCCAGCGACATCTATTCTACTACATGCACCGTCTTTACGGCACATGACACGAAACTGTCCTTTATCATTTACTGATTCGACTTCTACAACATCGACATCTTCAGGATAGATTACAATGTCACACTCGTCATCCTCTTGCACTCTAAAGTCATCGGTCGCTTCTATCTGCAAGCATTCACTCACGGAAATGCCATTCACAGGAGCCATGACTACAATGAAATAAAGGTGATTAAATACAGCATGCAACGCAACTACTTCTCTTAAAAGTCAGATACAACTGAAAAGTCAGCAATCCTAAAAAAAGTCCAAACGAAATGGCAATATGAAACATCTAAACATCTAGGCCTCTTCCAACACTTCGTAAGTACAGAAATCTTCGGCCATGTCTTTTCTACCACATTTAATCAAGGCATGGTACAACACTTCGTAGGTCGAATCTTCCAATTTCTCTGCTTGCCAAAGCAACAGACCTTGATACGCCTTTTCTTTCAGTTCACGATGCTCGACATCGAAGGCCTGTATGCGATATTCAGGAATCTCCAGGCGACGACAAAGAGTTCTCCAAGCAATCGAGATCTTCTCGGCTACCGCCTCTAACTCGAACTGTTGTACTTTACCTTGCAATATGTGCTGAACTAAACGCGGCTTCTTCTTCTCTGGAGTAACACGAGGACCTGTAGGTGCCATTATCAATAATAGTTCTACGTAACAGAGGATTTAAATAATAGGTTCTCATTACTAAAACAACACACGTGTGAAAATCTCACTCAAGCGCAACAATGAATAGCTGCCACGGTCGGTTTACCAACGCGTTTCAACCCATCCGCCAGAGCAGCATAACTAGCCTGGGAAGCAAACTTGTTCCTCCACCAAAGCAACATCTGATAGGCTTTCTCTTGAACGCCCTGATAATCTAAATCTATACAGTGCAATCGGGGCTCTGGCACCTTGAGTACACGACCCAACTGTTTCCACTCGCATACTATCTCACTCGAAACAGACCCGCAATCGAACTCGGTCACCATGCCTCTTTTCAAAGCCATTGTCACGTCGAATAACTAACATGTGCATTATACAAGTGCTTTATATCAATTCACATCTTAATATCATATTCATGTCACACGTGTAATGCGACACAGTCTATCAATTCGCGATACAAGGGGGCGATTGAGCATCCATCAATTCGGTAAAATGATCGAGATTATGAGACACGTGTGTCAAAAAAATGACACTTTCCCTTTCATTATGATACTGCCTGTCGTACTCCAAAGCAACTCCGTCTCGGTAAAACTCCAACCTAAATCGGTCGTCGTCGTTTTCAAAATACGGATCTCCTGCTACAGCCTTCAAATTTTCATTGCGCGCTAGGCGACACCAAAAATTCACCATACGATCATACATCCACATCAAGATACCACTCGACACGTGAATTTCAGCGTAATAATATTCTTCACTAGGATAAAGATCGTCCTTCAAATAACGTGCCATGTGCATGGCCATACACTCACACATCCACGACTCACTACAATTGATCTTACAGTCGTGCTGACAAGGGGAATTGAATGAATTCATCGGGGATAAATTTCCAGTCGAAAGCGACCAATTCTCTCGAGGTTCTTGCTCTCCTTGCAAGGGCACCTGAGGATCATTTCTCTCTAACCACATAAATATAACAGACTCGTCCCAGGCATGTTGCTCCAAGAAAGATACATCTGGATACTGATCGCAATGATGTCCCCAATAGTTGATTGGAAACCCATCAAAAGGAAGTACGTGCTCGGTCAACTGTAATTCGGGCATGTTGGTTTAGTGCAAAAATGTCAATTTGCGCATGTCACAATCGATCTATCCTACCCAGAAAACGTGAAAGATGGCCGCTTCTAAACCTGATTTGGAAATTTTTAGTTCCAGAAGCGCAGACTTCGAAAAATTGGTCAGAGCCCACCACGTAGGTGGTTTTTATCTCACCCAAGAAGAATACAGACTGTGCAAAGACGCATTGAGAAAAAGAAGGCCTTCTAAAGAATTACCATGTCGAGTGTCTAATGTCATGTGTTACTTTGTCGAACCGGAAACCTTGGTGAAATATGCCGAGCACGTTGTCGTCCGAGCCTCTTTTGGTCTGACGAGAAACGACCTCGATTGGATGAAATACTCCTTTGAGCAGAGCGAGGATGAAGATCACCCCGGCAAGCAATTTCTCAAGAAACTCGTCCGAGAATGTGAAGTGAAAGACGAGACATTCATTAAGAATAATTGTTTTTCGTATGAACATTGTATTGAACACGACTTTTGTCGCAGACTTCATAAGTATGGCGTGGTGACGATAAGAACCGGCTGTTGCGATTCAAAGAATTGTCCTTCGCCTTTCAATTCCTACAATCAAGCTGGAACCGAAGTCTTCGACGGAAAACCTCTGTTTCTTAAAATAGCGAAGACTACTTAAGAATACAAACCACACGTGTACAAAGACACGTCTCATTACTCATGCAGTGCGTGTGTGTATAGAACGATACGGTTTGATAATTACGGAATAGTTGTGCATCTAATTACGCATTGTCCTAAAAACGACACATGTGTGTGTAAGGTAATCAAGCGTTTAACCGGGAATAAATAAACTCTCTTTGAGAGGTATAAATAAATGAACAGTTGTATTCAATGTTGTTCTCAAAAAAAGGAAAACCCCACATCCACGATGTCTACTGTGTCCGAGAAAGACAAGACGATGTTGGCAGATGATTTTAAGACAACTCAGCAGTATTACTCTCAACTCCCTTCAGAAAAAGCCGGCGACACCATCTTCCAAGGTCTTCACGAAGATCACATGTCCATGGTTTGTCTTAAATACGACACCATCCATGCCATGGCTGACATGCGTAAATTCCGAGCAGCATTGGCTGCACGTGTACTCCGCCACCCTGACAAAACCACACTACATCCTGAGAACATGATACAAGCTTATCAAACCGCATGGCACATCTGGAAACACAAAAAAAACAACCCCCCTGAAGCAGAAACTAACGCTGTCGCTACATTTATCGAGCTCATGACCCAAACAGAAGAAACTGATGAAGAAAGCGAGGGCCTGGAACAGACAACCACTCCTCAACAAGCCTCGAAGCCCCAGTCAGACGAAGAATTAGAGAAGAATTTAATAGACAATTTTTGTGTCATGAACGATCGCTACATTCTCACTAACTATCATGTAACACGCTACGAAGAAAAAATACGAAGAAATACCGTCCATATGTGTTAAGAAGGATAGTCATGCAACATCTTAGGGCATCTGCGTAGGTCTTCGATCATAAATTCGTAAAATCGTTCTTTTCAAACAACGATTTTGCGAATTTAGAGATGTAGATATCCAATCCCCATTGTGTTTAACACATGTACCCCTGTGGTAAGTGTTGAACAAATGGCGATTGGATACCCACATCTGTCATCGAAGACCCACGCACTTCTCTAAGATGTTACAATTCTCAACGAGCTGGGGCAAAATATCCACATTTTCATGCTTGGCTGTAGGTGTACCTGTAATTGAATTTATTTCAACGACAGATACAACCACAGCCGAATATGATCACGTGTAGACATTTTGTCTCTGTCCGTTGAGAATATCATCGTCCTCCAACGTACGTAGGAAACATATACGCGCAGTTAACACCCTTCACTGTGTAGATATGTTTCCTGTGTCCATTTCAAGTTCATTCGATCTCAAAAATGGATCACTGGTGGAGACATTGACAAAACAGATTTTTATCAAATTCTTCACCACTGATCCATTTGACAATAATCACTAATTTTTTTTCATATTTTGCTGAGCAGACACAACGTTTACCTTTGTAGCTGTCAGCAGAATATTAAAAGATATTAAATATGTTGTCAAGAGTCGCGAATGGATAAAAATGTGGTCAATCCTAAGGTTTTGTCTACCTGTTTGTGGTTGACACTAAACAACAACAAACGTGTAGAACAAATCCTTACCCGGACCACGAGTTTATAATAACTTTTACCAACTTTTGTAACCATTGATAACACAATTTCACATCCATGTGGTACACTGTATTAACAATCCTCTGGTGGAATATAATAAAATATTTACATAAATGGAAATCAAGGCTCAAAACTTCATTTCTCATTTGCATAAAAAGTGGACGCCAAAGCACCCCTCTCTACTACTACATTCAAAAGGAAACGAAATGAAAATAGAAACAAGATTTTAAATTGATTTAGGAAAAGGGGATTAAGCGGGAACTCTGTCGTAAAAATGAACTTTTTCTTGTGAAAGGTCTAATATTTTGTTGGAGATTTCTTTTAGTTGTTTGGTAAACTTGTGTTAACAACTCTGTCGCTTAACATATGCCATAACTCCAGTGAGAACACAATATTTGGCAGTAAATGGGACTACAGGTTGTTGGGTGCACCCTAGCATAAAATGGGTGTAGCGGCAACACACCCCACAAAGTGCAAGGAAGAAGGGTGGCAGCGACACACCCTAGCAATAATAAGTACTGTAATAAGGGTGGCAGCAACACACCCTAAAAGTGAGTAATGAAATAAGGGTGGCAGCCACACACCCTGGAAGGTAATGGATGAGCCAACGAGTGACGCACATACCCCACCCGGGAGCGAGTGAAAGCTAAGGTGGGGTAAGGGCCCCACCCAGCCTGCTAAGTGCAAGTGAAAGTGGCAGGTATGCACCCAAGCCAGTAGTCCGGCTTTATTGAAAAATGGGGGAAGGGGTGTGGTGGGATAAAAATACAAAGCTAATGCGAGGTAAACTGCTACAGATCACTATGCAATATGTGCACGCGATGTAAAACAATAGTGCATGCAATTCCGATGTAATGGATATATGTCCCTTGGTATCGATTACAGTTCTTTAACAATGCAGACTTGTTTATCGAGATTCTAAAGACCCAAAGGTCAGTTTGTGTTGGATATTATGGAACAAGGCGGTCCTTGTAGCGAGCAATGTCACGCAGAGGTCTTTCGAGACATATCAATGAGTTCACTGGCTTTCTTGCTGAAGTAGACGCTTGTAAGCAATAGTAGAATGAGAGTTTGATAAGCTCCGATTAGTTCACTACATTTTATAAGTAAAATTAACATTAGAGAACTCAGAGTCCACCATCTTGGACGATGGCTGAAAGTTCACAAACCGGTCAGCAGATGGTCAAATGACGTCAGAACGTCAAAGCTTTGCAAGAATGCTCTGCTAGCTGAGTACTTTAAAATAGCGCTATGTTATGTCCTCTGCATCTCCCGATTGTTGCTCAGCTTCCAATGATTTTGAAGAAAATTTAGTGGAAATGTATGGCAAATGTGTCCCAAAATTGGATACACTCTTGGTAGTGGAGTTTTTGGACCTCAACTACCTCAACTTACCTTGTAACAACAGAGGCCAAAGTCCATTTAGAGACTTCCCATCACATGTACACCAGCAATATAACTTTTCATCACACAGCTACTTACATTTAATCCACATTCACCATCACAACTCGACTCAACTCGACTCCACCAACACAACTCAACTCCACCATCACAACTCAAGTCAACTCGACTCCACCAACACAACTAAACTCCACCATCACAACTCCACTCAACTCAACTCCACCAACCCATCTGTACCCTACAATCACAACTGGACTCAACTCAACTCCACCAACACAACTGTGCACGACTAACACAACTCTACTCAACTCAACTCTACCAACACAACTCGCATTACCATCCAAACAATGACTAACTGCCACAGAAAAACACAGTATTTTTAAAATCGCTTTTGTAATACTTTAACTTCGACAGATCATTTGTTTTCCGCTAACTGGGTTTTTACATACTGTCTTTTTTGGACATAAAATTTAGGCACCCTATCTAAGGATAAAACCGGGACACTATGCCAACACAGGCGAAAAGGATACCTTATTTAAGGATCGTGAATCTCCTAAACCCATACCCTATTCCGCAGCACATACCTATAGGCTTCACAACCCAACATTTGTGTACCTTTCTTCACCAGCATGTTCGCCTGATTGCACCAAAGCTTGTGGTCTTTCAGCATTGGCATTGTTGTCTAAGGCCACAAGTTGTGTCCTGGCAACCATGCCTTTGTATGAAAAATGTTCCTGTTTTGAACAGTGTTTCAGCATCATGGAGTGCTACAACTCTATTTTGCCAGTGTGGCAAAAGTCTGCTAGCTTAGCCAGGTCTTTCAGGAACTTTGTGTTAAGCACGACTTCTTCCAAAGTTAAGTGAGCAGGTGAATCTGGCTTAAGCCTACAGACGTTCTCTTCTTCTGATGACGGCATGCGCCTGTGGCCACATTGATGAAATAAGGTGTTGCCTATCCACTTGTGTTTGTTTACTGTATGATGTAGAACAGATTTCCATTTCTCTCGCGAAAGGACCACATTTCCATCACAGGTTGATGCACACCACCAAAGATGATTGGAAATGGATTGTATCCATGTTATCAATTCCTCACAACCCTTCTGCTGTGCCTTTCTAGTTAATTGTTTTACTGTCCACTTTGAAAGGTGCCAGATGGCATACTGGTGATTAATTTGAAGACGTTTTGTATTCATGAAGCTGCATATTGACAAGTGTCTGTCAGTGGCTATCTAGTCAATTTGTACCCTATCATCCTCTAGGCTTTCGATGCAGCGTTTGAAACCTTCCTTCTCCATGGCATTAGAGGAAGGGACCTCAGAAACCTGAACCACACCGAATACCACCACTTTACCACTGTCGTTGTCCATTAATGTGTAAGTACCATACTTGGCACTGTGTTAAGGGCTGTCACAATGCCCATTTCCATTTAAATTAATGGCACCCTTGTTAACCAGCTCTTGCCGTGCCATTTGTTCATTTTTCCATGCCTGATTTAACACTGGAAAAAGAAACTCCTGTTGGGTGTTATCGAAAACACTCTCACTGATAAATTGCAAGTTCAGGCAGGATGCCAACCGGCTAACACCTGCCAAAATGTTGCCTGTAAATACAATTGAAGCTGCTAAGAGTAGGTTTCCTACTGGTTTTCTTTTTTATGATTGGTTGGGAGTCCCAGTGGGTGATGTGTCCATCAAGACAAATTACTTTAACAGAGAGCATACTCCGAGATGTTTTCTTTTTTGTCACTACTACACAACATTTCGGGCAACGTTAGTAAGTACATAGTTTAGTTAGTACATAGTTTATGCTGGAGAAGACTATAGTATTTTTAACTGCAATGTGCACTCAAAGGTTATTAGTCTGTGTCAGCAATTTTTTGTAATTCTTACCATTATCACTGTTTGACTGCAACTATGGCATTTTTTAAGGCTTTTCAAGTTGCACTCTAGTTGATTGGACATGGCAAGTGCATTAAAATGTATAACAAAAAGGTAAACTGCCTGTGTCCTTTGTACTACTAACTAGAAGGCTACTTAAAAAGCAGTGAATTAGTGGTATGTCGGGCTACCAATAGTTCCTGAATTACTGATCTGCTTAATTTTAACTGGGGAAATGAAAAAAATTGTTTAGGGCACAACAAATCAGTACCCTCTTCAGTATTCCACCATCCTGCAAAATGAAACAAAACAAAATGAGACGATGAACCTTAACTATCATGACGGGACACACACGGCTTCTACTGTAAGTACCGCAGAGAAATGGTAGAAAATTTTCCTATCATTCCTTACATACTCTCACTAGGGTTCTTAGCCTGGCGGTCAAGAAAGATGTCATAATCTCCTTCAATGTCACGGGTGATGCCATTAAATCGAAAATAAACTAGGAAGGTTCGACGCTCTCAAGTGATGGCGGCCAATGCTAATAATCTGGTAAAAAATCGGGTCATTAAGTCACGTCCAAACATGCATGAAGAGAAACTGATGCAGCAGAAAGCATGGAAGAAAAAAAAAACTTGAGCGGGAAAGGGCAAGAAATGCTGTAACTGTACCCCAGCAGGACAGGAATGCTGGTAAATCAAGTAATTCTGCCAATAATGTGAGTGACCGCAAAACGAAACCTTCCTCTTCTCTGCCGCAACCAACTTCAGATTTACGACTTAAGGATACCAAACAACGTTCCAGGCAGCCTACAAAGGCATCTTCAAGAGGGGCTGTGATGTTACAGATGGCGTGCGGGTTTGTAAATTTCACTTTAACTCAGTCAAAGCCATTACAAGCAAACATGAGCTTGCCTTGAAATGCTCGTCCAGCAAATGAACGTGTGATTCAGCAATCAACAACAGATCTTAGACACAGATCATTTGCAATACCTGTCTGAGCACGCTGTTGGGAGGGGAAGCGACGGACAGTGTTATTGCGCACGGTATTGTGGCATTGAAGTAATTGTGAAGGAAATGTCCCATGATCACACAGCCGAGTACAAAGAAAGGGCGAGGAGAAACTTAGTCCATGAGGCAAATGTTGTCAGTGCCTTAGGTGACCACACACAGCTACTGACGCTTTTCGATGTTATCACGCACAGTGAACCACTATGTATGGTCACGCAATTTCATTGTGCAGGAAACAAAAGTGTAACTCTCCACGAAGCTGCAAAAAAAGTTTCCTTACACCTAAGAAAAGTGTTGAGATTTTCCAGGAATTATGTTCTGCTCTAAAACATGTACACTCAAGGGGCCACTTGCACGATGATATTAAGGCAAACAATGTTGTTCTCGAAAAAACACCCACAGCCACAGAAAATTCATACAGCCCTGTTCTCATAGACTGAATATTTCTTTGCCAACTTCTTTCTTTGTTTTCTAGCTTTTGACCTTGTTTGTTTTTCTTTGATTGAATGTTTCCTAAGCTTTGACATCTCTGAGATACACGTTAGCAAACTGGACTATCTCCACAAAATTTTTGGCATGAAATAACTGCTGATCCTTTGTGTAACAATTTGCGATTTCTATTGTTTTTTTTTTCTCAATTAAGATTTTGCCATTGTTAGTGTGAATAACCGTTCGTCAATGAAATTCGCACTTTTGCGCCTACTGTTTTTTCGCTTTCAACTCTCCAAACTCCTCATAAATGTCTTCACAAGAAACATTCTATTTTATTCTAACTCGAGAACAACCTTCTTCAGCCCTAACTCTTGACTTGGCTCAAAGCAGTTTCTAGTACTTTTTGAGATGTAGATTTTGATGTGTCATTATTACCACTTGTTATCACTTGAAGCTACAATCATGGTCTGAAAAATCTGCCCAATCACTGGTGAACACATTGGTACCATTTTCGTGACACAGTGGGCTACCATAGCAACACTATGACCTGCTAAAAACACCCTTAATTCCAGCTTTAAGCGCTTATGCTTAAAAAAAGGACGGTGAAATTTTTTCTTAATATCAAATTTTGATAAGCAGGATAAGATGCAACTTTTGGCAAAGTTAAAAAAACTCTGTACATGGGGTTCAGAGCCACCTCAAATTTTCAAAAATTTAAGGTGGCTCTGATCTCCATGTACAAAATTTTCAACTTTGCTAAAAGTTGCGCCTTAACATGCTCATCAAATGTTAATAATGTAAAAAAAATTCACTGTGCTCTTTTTGAAATATAAGCTCTGAAAGCTAAAATTAAGGGTGTTTTTAGTGGGTCATAGTCTTGCTATGGTAACCTATTGAGTCACAAGATTGATACCAACGTGTTCACTGGTGATTGAGCAGTTTTGTGATACCATGATTCAAGCATTAAGTGATAAAGAGTGGTAATAAGGAACCATCAACATCTACGTCTTAGAAAGTACTAGAAACTGTTATGAGCCACCTTAAGCCTGCTCCATTTTTAATAACATTAAATTAGTATTAAATTCACTCACTTCCGGCACAAACAATGATGCCTGCATTGGATCCATTTAAATTCCGGCTATTGCTTTTTCTTTTGTTTCGCAAGTGTTACATTTAAAATTTGCCGAGAGACGAGAATTGAACACGTAGCATCAGCATTCATTGTTTTGCATTTCGTCAGGGCACATAGTTGGAGAGAGTTATTCATAGTCATGCCATTTACAGTTAAATGTCACTTATGTAGCAAGAAGTTCCACACTACTTCTTCTCTGAGGAAGCACTTTAATTTGAACCACCCCCGAGGTAAGATTGGAAGAACAAGGTTTCAAGACGATTCTGGTATCTTTGTTGAAGAACCGCAGGCAGCTGTGCTCATGAATGAAGAAAATGAATATTTGGAATGGCTGGGCGTTCTAGTAGAGCTCATAAATGCTTCTTTGGTGCCAGATCATCCAGGTATTTAATACTCTTCTCGGAGAAAGCTTGGCAGGCGTTGAAAGGGTACGCTAAAAAGACGGTTTAACTGATGGCTTCAGGTCAACGCATGGCCAACTGTTGGCGTTCGGATTAAGAGGCTTGCTAGCTGTAGGAACTTCAGTAAAATTTTGAGGCCCATTATCGGTGTGATCCAATGTGGGCTCGTTTTTTGGTGGTCAGAACTCCGATGAGCAACCGTTGGCTGCGCTTTCGGAGTATGTAGGCCGGTTGGCAGCTGGCTCTAAAGTTCTAGGGGTTGCAAGGCGTTCTGTCTCGGCTTCCGCGTAGATTAACTACTCAGCTTGTGCCTTTCTGATTTCTGTTTGGAGTTCCCACTTCTTACACGTATTGTGTTTCATGGAACCTAACCACATTGCTTTGATCCTCTTCCTATTTAATTTTAACCCTGAAATGCCCCCAAATACTTCTATAGTTTGGAGGTGTGATTTGAGAGACTCTGAGCTATTTGTTATGATAGTGGTGTCGTCAGCAAATTACAAAATTCTTGCTTCTTTATCGTTTGGTAAACGTATACCTTTGCAGTTCGGGCTCTGACAAATCTTCAATGCTGGCAATTCCACAGTGAGGATAAAGACGGAAGGGCTAAGTGGACATCCCAGACGCACCCCTCTTGTTATTTCAAAATACTCGGTCATATGGCCCCCATTCATAACAGCACTATGTATATTATTGTAAATAACAGAAAACCATTTTTTGAAGTTGCAGCCAAATTTAAACGCTTCAAGGGTTTTTGATATAAAACTCCATTCTACAGTGTTGAATGCCTTTTCAAAGTCGACAAAAAGAAAAATTCCAGACAGTTTCTCAAAATCTGTATAATCCATTATATCATTCAAGAGTCTAATATTTTGTTCTATGAGTCTCTCATTAACAAAACCTGTCTGATCAGAGTGAACTCATTTTGGTAAGACTTTTTCATTCTCCTCGCTAGTACCTTGGATAAGATTTGATAATCTGTATTTAGTAAAGATACATGTATAGAGCACCAGTTTTTCAATTCCATCAAGTTCTCATCACCTTTTGGGATGAGTGTTATTGTTCCTTGTTTCTGAGTTTCAAATAATGAGCCTTTACGGAAAGCCTCATTGTAAGAAGAAGATCAAAAAAGCAGAGAAGATCAAAAAGGTTTGGAAGAATTCCTTTGTAAAACCGTCCTCTCCTGGGGACTTATTATCCGCAAAGGAGGTTAGTGCTTCTTTCAATTTGTTGATCCTCAATTCATCATCTAGGATGCTTTGTTCTTCATCTTTGACTTGAGGAATATTGAGATCTTTGATAAAGTCATTAAATTTTGCTCCAGTGCATGGTTGTCCATGTCGGCGTTTATTTTAGAGATGTAAAATTTACGTATCAAAAGCTTCAATTTCCTTGTTGACCTGTACGGGATTTGAGATTATCTCTTCATTTTCCAGTTTCACCTCTTGGACCAATTTTTTCTCAAAATTTGTTTTTTTGAGATTACAGAAATATTTGGTTGCTTTTTCGCCTTGTTCTATCCATTTCATCTTTGACCTAAACATGGCTTCTTTACCTCTTATTTCATGGAGTCGTTCTAGTTCCTCTTTGGCGGCCTAGAATTTTGTTAAGATATCCTCGTCGAAAAAACCTCCATTGCAAATTTTGAAGTACAGTTCCTGTAGCTCTTTCTGAAGGGCCTTCTCCTTGTTTCTTAGTTTACGTCTTTTCTCTTCTGAATATCCTATAGTTTTTTAGCGTAATTCCATCTTAATCATTTCTCATAAAAGCTGGTTACCTGTAACTTCCGCATATTTTCTTAAAATTTGTGGATAGTAAAAGGCGATTAGTTCTTTATAGTTGTTGTCTTCCAACAGGGTGTTGTTAAATTTCCTTAGACCTGGGCCTCTACTGAAGTCACTTTTAACATCGATACTTAAGAAGATTGCATTATGGTCAGGCGCCTTCGAAATACAAATGTCTGCTTGTTTAACATCACAGGAAAGTGAGCGCGAGATAATAAAGTAGTCAATCCTCGATGTTAAGTTTAATGATTTTGAAAGGTAGGTAAAGGATTTAGACTTCGGATGTAGTTCTCTCTAAATATCAGAAAGGTTTAGTTCCTCCATGAGATCTACGAGTGTATTTCTACTGCTTGTAGTCTTCCACGGAAGACCACCGAGTTTGTCTATTTGATTAAACGTGATGTTCCAGTCACTGGATATGATGACTTTTGATTTATCAGTGTTTGAAATAAGTTGGTGGCTTACTGTTTTTATGAAGTTGTTTTGGTTGTGACAGTTATTTGGGCCAAAGATGTTTGTAGTGAAAAAATAGTTCTCTTCTATTGTAATTTTAACATTTAGGAATCTTCCCTCGGGATCTATTTGAATGCTACTTAATTTGAATGCTGAAGTGGGGTTTAGAAGAATGCAAACTTCTTTTGAGGGTGTGGTTTCGTGCAAATAGATTATCTTGCCGCCCCATTCTGCAGACCACAATTTTTCATCTTCGGGTGATGAGTAGGTTTCTTGCAAACAAAAGATTGTGGCTTTTTGAATTTTTAAGAATGAGAAAATTGCTGCTCTCTTGCTAATATTACGTAATCCTCGCACATTTAAGGAAAGTAGTTTTAACTTATGCGACATAGACATCTGAGGTTTATCGATGTAAATTTTGCTAAATCGATAACAACTAAGACTAGCCTTGTCACATGCAATGATAACAATAAAAGCCTATGTAGTATACAATTAAACAAATCAAAATAGTTCGTGATCATGGCTGAGAATCGGTGCAAAGCCGAGTGCGCTCGAAGGCAAGTTTGGATAAAAACAACAAAAGCGGAACTTATAACAATGACATCTACACACTCATACCTATACACAACAAAGAAACCATAAAAGTTTTGTGAGCGTTCCACCCTCTAGCTCCTACTTTAGTTTCCGTCCCCATTTTACGCAGAGTGTATCATCCTTAGGGATTTGAGTTTCTGTTATAAGTTCTCTAGATCTTCCAGGTCGTTTAGCTTTATTGGTCTACCTTCCGGTGAAGTTTTCACATAAATTTTGCCATCTAGGGTCCAAACACTTAGCAAAACCCTGTCTCTTCTCAATTCGTTTGCACGGTTTACTCTTTTCTTCCTGTAAGATGTAAGGTTTTAGTGTAAGAAGATACGGTCTCCTGCAACAAGAGTAGCAGTATTGGCACCAGGAAATAGGTTGGATACTTTGATATTTTTTTAATTTGATTCTTGATTTGTAGATGTTGCTCTTGACTTTATGGTTGGCAAATTTAACAATTATAGGTTTGTTTCCTCTTCATTTCAATTTGTGAGAAATATTTGTAATATGCTAACCATTGATGCTAACAACACTTATTTTCGGCGTTATAAACGTAGGTTTATAAAAGGTAGGACGAACTTCTTGTTAATGGACACATTTGGGAACAAATTAAGTGTCGGTATAAGGTTGGTTAAAAGTGCAGTGTCTATAGGCTCAACTATATATAATTTTTAGTTCTTGATAATCAAACTATTGAACAAGTGGGTTGTCAACGAACAGTATCGCAGAATAGAAAACTGCTTCAAGGCCACCACATTTCACACTGCAAACCACTGTAGTTAATTTTGCCTTGAATAGCATGATGAAGGCCATAGTCAGGGTTCATACCCTTTTTCAGAAACAATTTTACAAGATTTTCCAGTACTGAGATTGATTTTCCCAGGACTGTGAAATTCACATGAACCCTTTCAATCATAAAATGTCAGTGTTAATTCTCCTTACTGTTTGGCATTCATTTCTTATTTTTAACTCGAGTTTCACAGATTTCCAGCACTTTCCAGGATCAGTAGCCTTTTTCCAGGACTTTCCAGTCCTGGCAAATGCCACAATGAAATTCCCGGACTTTATAGGTTTTCCAGGACCTTTATGAACCCTGAATATTTCAAAATTTGGAGGAAAATGGGCAAGCTATTTCTTTTACATGATATTAACTATTTGATATTTTCAACGTATCTGAATCTGCAGTAGGCACTTTCACAAGCAACAAGCAAGAACAATGAGAATATCAAGGCAGAAATGTATGTGTATCTGTTCTCGTTGCAGCTGGCTATTGCCAAAGGATAAACAGACTTAGAACTTTGTGCTGAATCAACTGAGCACACACAAGGAATAATTCCTACCAGTACTTGATCTCTACCTGGAAGAACAAATAGTATTTAGTAGATTACCTTTTGTTAATAATGCATCTTTTAAGTTTAAGTAGAAAAAATAATTGACTGCATCTGCATTCGCAACGTCTTTGAACAAGCTAAGCACAACTTGCCTCTATACAGTCAATTAATCAAGAGGAAGCTTAGACACACTACTGGAGTCTCAATTTCGGAACAAGTTTTTCAAAAATTATTTCATTTTCACATTAAAAGAGATTTTTTAAATTTTGATGGGCTAAAAAATGCAGAACCTGCAAATTCGACTCATAGATGCTTTATTGTCTTAATAACTTACAGCCATAGGCTGAATTATGAAAGACATCACAATAAAAAGGACATTACAATAAAGAAGTGTATAGAATATAACAATAAAAAGGGTAAAAAGAATAAAATTGCTACTATAACTAACTAATTAACCACTACTAGGCGCTGAAAA
>Ga0126343_10000012_pt1 | contig 56590 bp, 49 predicted proteins | sample Cyp2metagenome_FD_92531 | JGI IMG/M metagenome (GOLD analysis project Ga0126343, IMG submission 92531) | Coral microbial communities from Lord Howe Island, Old Settlement Bay, Australia - Cyphastrea 2 metagenome | ecosystem: Host-associated > Invertebrates > Cnidaria > Coral ...
CCGCTTTTTTCGCTCTTCCGAGAAAAAATTAGCCAAAGCACAGCGCGCCCTGAGCAAAGAGAAGAAAGGAAGCAAAGCACGTTCTAGGCGTGGCAAGATATGTGCCAAGATACACAGAAAGATTTTGAAACAAAGCCAATGGGGCGCAACTTATCTCTAACCCTCGACCTAAATTCAATGCCAAGTAGACTCTTTGAGTCTAGCCTAGCAATTGACTGGGACTCTTTCGATCCAAAAAGAACGAATATGATTGAGTGTTGCTTTTGAAATTTGCGCTCCAAAAAATGAATATCTATCTAAAAAATCATCTGATTAGACCCATGTAATGCTCTTTTTTGTGCCGTTTTATTGTTTTGATTTTCGGGTTTCTCCTCTAAGACACACCGCTCTTCTTAGGATCGAAACAGTCCCTGACTGTAAAAATCCAAAAATTTCTTTGCGAAAGTCGCCAAAATTTTGGTAATGCCTCATTATGCATGACTCGCTCTTTCATCCATTTCTATAGCCGTTCTATCGGATTTAAGTTGGGGCTGTAAACGGGTACAAAATGCAGTTTGAGCAAGATTGCAGTTCTTATAAATGAAAATTTTCGTTTACGATTTGGTATAATTAATGTATCCAGAATCTCATAGAGGGTATTTGGTTGCTCGCCCAAGCCAAGCCTTGCCCTCTAAATGGCGGCTTGGCATCGGTCTTCGCAATTTGTTTTTGTTTGTGCTACATTTTACAAATTAAGAATCCCGGGACCCTCGATGCAGAAAAGCATTGAATAAAGATCGATAGTAGCAAGATCAGCGGGAAGCAAATCCACCGATAGTGGGCAATAAAGTCCAAATTACCCTCAAAGGGTATATTTTAACTTTGCTGAAAAAGGAGGACATTTTCAATTTCCCTTGACATCCTTTATTTTCTTCGAAAAGATGCATGTCACCACTTGATTTTTCGTGTAATAAATTAGCCCTTGGAACATATTTTTTAAATCACTAAAACAGGATAATAGAGGAAAAAATTTCGCATCAGACAGGTTTTTATGCCTTATCCTCCCTTGCCCAATGTTGATTTTGTCAACGTGAACCACAGAGCATCTTGCCAAAACGCAGTTTCTCTACATTTTCGTGTATCGTTTCAAAAACGCTATATTCGCAATTGGTTGTTGTCCTTCTTCACACTCGGAATTTACCCTTATAGGGAATATAAAAAAACCAGATACGAGGTAAGTCAGTCCCTGGCTGCACGTAAACTTTCTTATTTTCGCTTTCTACAAGACCAGATTGAAACCATCCGGGGAGACCAAACCTGTTTAGATCCACGTCAATCTTTGAACAATATTTATATGAGGATTCAATCTGAAAAGGTGAGTAGTAAAGAGGATGCTCTCGAATTCAAAGCTATTTTTTCCCCAAGTGAAATTCTCCTTTTTATTACCAATCCGGTTCGTGATCAAAAAAGCCTTAGATTTTATCGACCAAAAAATCGTCGACTCGAATATTTGAAGATATGGCATGAAATTAAGAAAAAGGCACGTACTAATCAGTACCGACAAATCCAAAGTATCAATTTTTGCAGTAAAACGCTCAAGCAGGAATTTTGCCTTGCTCCACCGGGAATTCACGATCGTTTGAAGAGGACCGCCATCTATCGAAAGCGTCCCTGTTCGATCACGTGTTTCAAAGAGTTAAGCAAAGCATTTCAAGAAGTGGTATTGGCCTATCAAGATTTCGAAGAGCTGTCGGAAACAAATCCCGAGCTCTTTCATTTTATAGAACTTCTCGCGAAAACCTCAGAAAAAGATGTCGAAACGCTACAAACTTACATGGCCAGCCGCTATCTCCCCAAAAACCTTCCTCTCGAAAACCGCCGGCAGCTGATTCAGTTGGGGAATCAGCAAGATGTTTTGTCTCATATCACCGAAGAACAACAGCTCAGCATCTGTTCGCTCGTTCTCAATCATTACCAATGGGATTTTTTACTATCCCTTCAAGAAGTGTCTCAAATCACCTTAAATTTGCTCGACTGGGCCTTCGAAGAGTCTTCTCGTGCCATGAAAAAACCCCTTTCTTACCTGGAAAGGCTCTATGTTGGATCAAAAAGGCAAGTCAAAGATCAATCAGAAAATTTTCGGAATTTGAGTGAAAAGATCGGCGAAGAGGAGGCTCTGCAAAAAATCACCGTTGACTTCGCGCAAGAACTCAATCGGGAATGGCCCTCTTTAAATTTAATTGAAAAAAATCAGACCATATATAGTCTCGCACGCTCCGATTCTCTTAAACAGGAGAGTTTATTTCAGTGTTGTCGGGAGTTTTATGCTTTTTCTGGGGATGATGAAGCGCTTTTTTTGATTTTACAACAAGCAGTCTCCCAAGTTGGGAAGACGGGATTCCAAGATGCCATCGAAGAAGGGGTAACACAACTTTTGGGGGAAAAATCGCAGTACTTTTTACCCATCCTGTCAAATACCGATGTGACGATTCAACGGCAAAGAGATACCCATATTCAAATTTTTTATACCTTTGAACAGGTAATTATAAAAAAAGGTGAGGTGCAACATCCATTTGAACAAGAAAAGTACATGGTCATCAACCAACCGCTTGAGAAGGAAAAGAACCGTTGGGTTTCACTTGAACCCGAAATAAAAATTGCCTTCAAAAAGGGGACATCATGAGAAAAACGATCCGCTCCATCATCCCACCTCTCATTAGCCTTGTTATCGTGATGTTGGGAAATGGTTTTTTTAATACTTATGCAAGTTTGCGCATTTCAGTAGATGGCCACCCGAGCTGGGTGATTGGCGTCATCAATTCTTCCTATTATCTAGGCGTGATGTTGGGATCTATTTATATTGGAAGATTGATTGATAGAATTGGGCACATCCGCACTTTTGCTATGTTTGCTTCTATTAACTCGGCGGTTATTTTAGTTCAGTCTTTCATCATCGGTCCGGTTAGTTGGACCATCTTTCGTTTCCTCGTTGGATTTTGCGCTTCGGGATTTTTTATTGTGATTGAAAGTTGGCTACTGTTGTCTACTGGGATCCGAAGACGGGGTAAAGTATTATCTCTTTATATGTTAACTCTTTATATGGCTCAGGGATTTGGACAATTTATTTTAAACTTAGCGCCACTCAAGAGTATCATTCCCTTTGCTATCACTGTCTTTCTGAGCTCTCTTTCTATTTTGCCTGTTTGTATGATGAAAAGTAGTGGTCCTCTCGTGCTCGAGTCGTCGATAACTAATTTCTTCCAAGTCTTAAAAAAGGCACCATTGGGTCCCATCGGTTGTTTTATCGCTGGATTGATCACGAGCTCTTTTTATGGCTTGGCTCCTATCTTTGGTAAAGAGATTAGCTTGAACATTATGCAGATTTCTTACATTATGGGGTTGACTATCTTGGGCGGACTGATCTTGCAGTGGCCTATTGGGCATCTTTCAGACATCTTTAACCGACGTAAGGTCATTGTTGGTGTTGTTTGTGTCCTTATGCTACTTACCTTTACTCTTTTTTATAGTCAATTGTTTCCCTATTACTTTCTTTTAACACTCATGATTATATTTGGAGGCACCTCTTTTACCATCTATCCTCTTTCGATTACCTATACGTGCGATTATTTTTCTGAAAAAAATATTGTTGGTGTCACTTGCGTACTTTTAATTATATATGGCATTGGCTGTATTGTAGGACCACTTATCGCTCCTATTTTTATGTCTTTGTTGGGCCCAGCGGGGCTGTTTCTCTTTATTGCCATTGTTTCTGCTATTTATATTTTATTTGCTATGTGGCGTGTTTTGCATGTACGTGCACTTCCTGGAGAAGAACAAAGCGATTATCTACCGCTTCCAAGGGCCACCTCTTTTGCTTTTCTCCTCGATCCGCGCAGTGACCTTGGAGAAGCGGGATTCGGGGAGGATGAAGATGAAGATGAACTGTATCCATTCATGGAAGAAGATGAAGATGAAGATGAGGATGAATTAAAATAAATCCCGAGGTCTGTGGCTGGAAAGCGCGAGCAAGACTAGCTTATCCACTTTTTAACTTGAACCAGCGGGGGAACATCCCACCCGTTCAGAGATGGGATGCAAGCGCGCGTGTTGTGAAATGGCTTATAGGTGAGAGTACGCCCCCTTAAAGAGCGAATCTGAGTTTTGGTAATTTTCTGTGGGTAAGCTAACTGCAATTAGTAATGTATTTGAGAGAGTGGTTACAAAAGTATTGATTTTAGCAATGAGCAAGGTTGAGTTGTTTACAAATTGTTGCAACGATTTCTTTCACTGTGCAACCAATGTCAATTACTAGACAATTTTGTGGTTCTTCGAGAGCATCAAATTGGCTCTTTGTTAGCTCGGGATTAAAGAAATGCTTATGTCTTTTCCTTATTCTTTCTTGAATTACCTCGAAAGTGCCTTTTAAATACACAAAGTGACACTTCCGATGCACGTCGAGCAAGACGCGGTGAGACCCTTTTAATGCTGAACAGGCGAGCACCATAGACTTATTCAACTCAATGTGCTTTAAAATAATACCCGATAATTTTGCTAACCAAGGAAGACGGTCTGTATCCTGCAGGGGAACGCCCATACGCATTTTTTGCTTATTGGTTCGACTGTGGTAATCGTCGGCGTCATAAAAAGGCCATCTGAGTTGTTTGCTTAGCTCAGCACCGACCGTGGACTTGCCCGATCCCGATACACCCATGACGATAACAATCATGTAGATTTCAATTGTGACAGATGCAAAGGTCGATTGCACGACACTTTTTTATACACTAGCGCCCTATAAGTTGGTGGGTTAAAGTCTTAAGGATTTCAAGATGATGTTCTTTTAAGGAGCGATCATTTTGATGCGCCTCTTGAACGACTTGCTGTTGGAGTTCTACATTTTGCCTTTCTTGTTGTGTGGACCACTCGTGGAGTGTTTCTTTGTCTCTTTTTAAGAGTGAACTAGTATTTGACCCGATTTGGATTGATTGGCTACCCATACCATTCATAAAATCAGGGGCGCGGCTGCTGAGATCTCGAATTTGAGTAGCAAGTTCACCCACTTCAATAGCCATCACTTTGGAAAGCAGGGGATGCATCAAATTGGATGCTGGTCGACTCAATCCTTGACCTAATAAAGGGATTGAAAGGGCAGCAACCATTCCGGCAATACCTACGTATTGCCACCATTTTTGGTCTCTTGCCATTTCTGGATAGAAGTGCGCCTTTTTATCCATACCTTGTGTCCAAAGCTGTTTTAAATGCGCTTGCATCTCTTCTTCTGTGTTAATAGATTGGCGACTTGAATCTTCGATGAGAACTAATGTTCGGTGTATGTGTACCCAAGGATTATTACAGCTTTCATACGTGCTTAAAATTGACTGGATAGTGTCAAATTGGGTATGCATGTGAAGAGATTCATTTTTAATCACTTGATCGATTTGAGCTACCTTTTTATCCGGATCTCTGTATGAGCGTTGCTCAGTTTCTTCTTGACCAGTAATGGATAAACCAGAAAGAGTGGCTTTGATAGCCTTTTTCTTATCTTCAGCTGTTTCAATGTGCTCAACTTCATCGTTTAAGACAGCTTCGATTGTCGCTAGCTTGGCGTTGGGACTAAGACAGCTTTTGTCGTGTTGCACTTGGGCTACCCCCGGCGCGGTGGTGTCTTTTTCATACTTGAATCTAGTATCGAGATTGTGATGAATGCACGCCGGACATCCCAGTTGTTGATGTGCCACTTCAGGTGCAGTGTTCATGAAATTTTGCCCTCCAGATGATTTGAATTTTAAGATTACCCTTTGAGGGTTCTTTGTACGATTTTTCTATTTATTTCGTTGGCATTATCGATAATCTCTACGGCGGCTTTAAAAAAAGCTGTGAAATCGGAGATATCCAAAGCTTTGTAGTGCTCCTTAAGCTGATCTGTGATCAGATTTCTATGCTTTTGTAAATGGGATAGTTCACCAGAAAATTTAGAAAGATCAATTTTTGTTTGTGTTTCCCTAAATAGCCCATACGATTGTAGCAAAGAGAGAGCTGATGACCCATATTGAGTGAGGTGTTCTCCAATTTTTAGAGCTTTTCTACCCATAAGTCCCCCGTGATAAACAAAAAAAGCTCCTCCTAAAGCCAGGATCGAAGACAGTTTCGAGTCTTCAAATCCAAATTTATTCAACAAAAAAGACCCAAAAGAACACAGTCCTCCACCCGTCATTTCTATTCCGTAAAGGGTCCCTGCCCCATTCCCAGTTGCGGATGATCCACATAAAATAGAAAAGCCTCCCACGATCCCCACTCCGAAATTTAAAATTTTAATTGCGTCTTGGACATAAGACAAGACTTGGTTACTATTGGCAGTTTTGATCGATTCTTCAAGTTTTTGATTAAATTTTTTGCTCACGTACTCTTGTCGTGGATGATCAATTTCGAGAATAGTGCGAGTCAAGTAATCTCGTTCTAAGCACATTGCATGTGTGTGAGATTCTATTGCACTGGCCAATATCACTTGGGGATGAGGGAATAGATCCAATTCAGAATCAGCGGAAAGACGGAAAGGCGAGCCAAAAGGAGGGGCATCTTTCTCATGGCCTCTCTTTGCAAATAAATCAAATGCCTTGTTTGGTAAAGACAGAGGGTGTGTTTTGGGACAAGAGAGAGGAACGCTTTGTGGTTCGCTTGATGTACCAAACGTTTCAACGCCTTTCTCTAGGGGAAGGGAGGCTCTGGAACCAAAATCTGATGCAGTAGAAAAAGGAATATGAGAGTGATCGATACTTGAGAACACATCCTCTGTCATGAATAAAACCCCTTCTGATTCATTTGGATTTTTCTATCATTTTCTACTTGCTCAATGCGCGCTCGAAGCTCTCGGTGGTGTGGTTTGAGAAGCTTTTTTGATGCTTTAAGGGCCAAACAGCCCTGGTCAACATCATTGAGAGCAAAATTGCAGTGGGCTGCGTGAAAATGGGGTAAGGGGTCATTTCCGTCCAGTATTGAGGACACTCCCCATACTTTAAGGGCCGCAGCATAGGATTTTTCTACTTGGAGACATGCGCCCAGCCCCATCCAATAGCTCTGTTCGAGCGGCTTGGATAGGATGAGCCGATGAAAAAAAGTTTTCGAATGAGCGTAGTTGCCCGATCGATAGAGAGAGTAAGCAAGTGATTCAAAGCGGAAGAGATCTTGACTCGAGCAAACGGGACTGTCCATTGGCTCGCCTTCTGCTAGACGTGCAGACATTTTTCTTAAAGTGCTCTCAAAAACATGGACTTCGTTTTTCGTTAACATCTATCCTTTTTGGTTGCGCACAATATACTCATTGGCTTGATTAGCTTCTTTTTGTATATGTTGAAAGCATGACAAAAGAACGACCCCCATCTGCATGAAGAAATAGAGTTCTTGCATGTCTTTGTTATTAAAATTTTTATAATTCTCAATCCAATTTTTGATCTGAAATTCGATTTTTCTGAGCTGATGAGGCGAAACTTCGGTCAGATTCTCCGGAAATAACTCATGAATGGCGCCATTTTCTATTCCGGTTTTAACCGATTTCCCCACTATTTCCTTTCTATATTCTTGGTACAGTTCATCAATCTCATTAAGGTCAAATTCCTTTAACAGCTCTGACAAGTCATATTGAGACTGTTCGTTAGAGGGATCGAGTATAGATGAGAGTTCATAAAGCAGAGGATGGAGACGCTCATGCAGCAATTTATTTCTGTCGTTTATTTGGTGATGCAACCTTTTTGTTATCAAAAGCTGGTGGTTGTTTTGCTTTTCTGCGAGGCAACTGGGAAGGAAACCAAGATTAATTGACATGATTCTATCATCCTTTTTTCACACGGATTATACCTGATACGACTGATTTTAAGGAATAGGAGAGTCCACGATCAGTGACATATGGCGAACCGATGCCGTGACGTCATCTCGATCTATTTTAAATTTTTGAATATACCTTTATCTGGTCTTTTAAGCTATCTCACCATTTACTGGAGGTAAGTGTTCCCGTTCAATCCGGAAATAGAAGAAAAATTTTTGGGAAAATAGCAATATTTGGGTAGGCTGACCGAAAACGCCCGTCCAGGTTAAATGATTAGCTCCGGGTGTGGAACCGGATGTTACATCAAGGGAGCGGATTTTATCAAACAGGGGGAAGAAATTCACGCCAAGGTCACATCTGATCCCGACATCAACGCATCGGGAGATCTCGAGAAAAGGGTAGCCCCATCAAGTGCACCTACATGAGGCCAAGTACGGGACATCTCCTAGCATGAGTGAGATTTTGCACATCAAAAAGGTCGTCCACAGCAACACACAACACCTCGCCACCGACATCAAAAATCCCGCTCAACGGGAGATCAGGGATTTGGCCATCGACCGATGCATTGAGAGATTTTTCCCATGTGTAGGTATGAGCGGCCGGATGAGAGGAAATCTTTATGAGAAGGCGGTGGGAATTGAAGTCAAAGAAATTTCAAAATAAAAAGAACTCGAGCACAGTACAAAAACAGGTTCTCGAGCAACAAAAAACAATCAAAAAAGAGATCTCTGTGGGTTCCTCAAGATGATGGATTTGATTTTTTTGATGGGGAGCACTACGACGAGGAGCATTGTACCTTTTTCAGGATTGAGAAGCTGTGCTTTGACGGAATTTTCAAGCTTTTCAATCACTGGGACAGCTATTTTTAACCTGGACGAGTGGGAAATCCCACCCGCTTTGGGGTGGGACGAAAGCTCACCATAAAAAATGGCTCGGAGACCACACCGAACTGAACTGAAGAGCTAACCTACTTTCTGTAAAATTTTCTTTTGAATGAGTGGACCAAAAATGGTAAAATGCCTGTATGAAGAAAAGAAAATCGTTTGTGTTCAGACTTCGGCTGACTTAAGAAACAAAAGTGGCTTTTGCAGGAGCAATTAGACGAGTGTCGGTGACTATACAACGATTTTTTGGAGCAGCGGAAGCTTTCCTTACGACGAGCTCGATCAATCCCTAACGAAATATGAGCAACTACAGTTTCTTCCACTGATCAAAGAAGAAAGACCCTCTTTGCTATCGGTGCACTCAGAGGTATTGCAGAATGCGGGAAACAGGCTGGATAAAGCCTGAAGGCCTTTTTCCGGAGAGTCAAAGCCAATGAGAAGGCTGGCTTCCCTCGCTTTCGTGGCCGACATAGGTATGGCAGCTCTTGCTATCCCCAATCTGGGTTTGCCTTTCAAAGCAAAGCTATCAAAAGTGGGAAAGATTCGCGTCAGTTTGCATAGGCCTATATTGGAGAAAATAAAGATGTGCTAAAGTCAAGCCTTTCCCATCAGATGAATGGGAAATTTTGTTTTTCTGCGAAGTGGAAACAAAACCGCTACCTACAGCGGAAGTGCCGCTTGTGGGAATCGATCTGGGAATAGAGAATTTTGCCTTTCTCTCAGAAGGAAATAAGATGAACAATCCCCAATTTTTTCGATCTTCTGAGAAAAAGTTGGGCAAGGCACAGCGCGCCCTAAGCAAAGAGAAGAGAGAGAACGTTCTAGGCGTGGCAAGATATGCGCCGAGATACACAGAAAGATAGCGAATCAGAGAAAAAACGTTTGCCAAAAAAATCTAGAGAGATAGTCGAGAAAGATCAAACCACCTGCATAGAAGGTCTCGAAATCAAAAACAAGGATCTTACTATGCAAAAAGCGGACGCTAGTTGTAAGTCAGTTTTGACAATACCTAAAATGCAAAGCGGAGGAGGATGGAATTTGTCAACCCTGAATACACAACCCAAACATGCAACATTGCGGCAAAATAGAGAAAAAACCAATATCGGAAAGACAGCATTGTTGCAAGCATTGCGGATACAAGGCTCATAGAGATCATAAAGCGTCTCTTAAAGTATTTTGGCCCTCGGACTAGATGGCCTGGGTAGCAACCCTAGAAGCCTTCGCCTTTAGGCGAGGGAGTAGTCACCAACCAAAGGGATTTTGTATTGGGTTTATATAACGGGCTCAAATGGCTTTTTTGCCTCTTGTTCTCTCTTCACATAGCGCTGTTTGCAGAAGAAGACCTTCTCACAGTTAAAGGTTATCTCGGAAGGGATGAGCTCTCTGCTGTGTTCCAAAAAATCCAAAAAATAAAAAGCACTCATGGTGGCAGAGTTATCGTTCAACTGTCCTCCTCATCGGGGGAATTTCAAGAGGTATTTCATCTCGCTCGTGAACTGCTGGAGTTGCGCGTTCAACATGGTAAGAGCATTTTTGTCTTCATTCAAGGGCGGGCCGTTGGGCCGGCTGGAATGATTCCCTTCTTAGCTGACCAATTATTTGTGACCCCTTTTGTGGCTTGGGGGGACATTCCCTATGGGGTTAAACATGAAGAAAATTGGTGGCGTACGAAGAGCATGATCAAAGAGCTAATCAACCCCGACTCTCCTTTAGCACCGGTTTTAAACCCACTTGTCGATGCTATGATTGACCCTCATTATCAGCTTGCTTATGAAGAGAGCTCTTCAGACGCGGAGGAATCACCAGGGTTTGACCCTCTCATCCTCAATACAAAAAAGATGCAGTCTCTGGGACTTGTCGCACAAGTGATTACGGACGAGGAATTCAAACAAAAGCACGGTCTCAATCTATCTATTAAAAGCAAAGCCGCTTTTTACCGAGGGATAGTTTCAGACCTTTTAACTCCCGCTGAATTAGAAAAAAAACTCCAAAAACACATTCGCTATAGCCCAATAGAAAAGAATTTGGTGGGCTATCTTCATTTAAGCCCAGATCGACCCATCCAACAATCGACTTATCTCTATTTTAAGTTTGCCCTGGAAGAGTTTCGTAGGAAGGGGGTACGTTTTGTGCTTTTGAATATTGATTCTCCAGGAGGAGAGGTGTTTGCCTCGATTAAGATGGTAGATCTGTTGCAAAAAATAGATCTCAATTATGGGATTCCCGTGATTGCTTACATCAATAATTGGGCTGTTTCTGCGGGTGCGATGATTGCCTACGCCTGTCGCTTCATCTTTGTCAACCCCAGTTCTATTATGGGGGCCGCGGAACCTGTTTTTCAGAAAGAAGGGGGAGAGATGGAATCTGCACCCGAGAAGGTCAATTCGGCTCTGCGAGCAGAGTTTTCGAATCTAGCCCGTTTTTTTCAACGTAATGAATTGCTCGCTCAAGCAATGGTGGATAAAGACATGATTCTCGTGATTCGCAATCACGAAATCATGAAACTCGATTCTCCCGAAGAGATTCGCACCACCCCGTCTAACCCAGACACTGTCATTACTAATCAAGGCAAGCTGCTCACTTTAAACTCTAAGCAACTCATCGATCTGGGGGTGGCAGATTATAACGTAGATCCCGTCCAATTTGACAAAAACGCGGATCTACTCAAAGAAAATGAGAAGGACTCACCTTTTAAGGGCATGGCAACGTTTACGCAACCTTTTCTCAAAACCATTCCCTACGTCGTGATGGTGAACTACGAGGATTGGCGAATTAATTTTTTCACTATTTTGTCCCATCCCATTGTGGCTTCCCTTTTATTTGTCGGTCTCATTATTGGTTTTTACATTGAGATCAATACACCTGGCTTTGGAATCCCGGGTTCAATTGGATTGGCTTGTTTAGCTCTGATTTTACTTTCGAGTTTTTCTACAGAGGCAATTAATTGGATTGAAATCATCATCCTTCTCGGAGGGCTCATTTTATTAGCAATTGAACTTTTTGTCATCCCAGGGTTTGGTGTTGTGGGCATCTTGGGTATCATCTTGACTATTGTCGGTCTTTTTGCACTCATGCTGCCCGGAATTGATAAGCTAAACTTTTTTCATTTAGATAGTTTTCAGCTGATGGGCACATTCTTTTTAAAAAGACTAGCCTGGCTTTGTGGGGCATTGATCTTTTCTGTTGTGATGACGATTTTCCTCGCACGATTTTTTTCGCACCGTTTTTTCCGGTTTTCTAAATTTGTTTTGCATGGAGAGCAAGAGGGATTTTCTGCCGGAATTCTCAGAGAGTGCATGCCCGAGGAAGGCGAACTTGGTGAAACACTGACCCCGCTGCGCCCTTCTGGGAAGATTCGCATTGGGGGAAAACTCTATGACGCACTCGCACAGACCGGATACATTCAAAAAGGGACGGCCGTTGAAGTGATCCGTGTGAGCAACAATCACGTTGTCGTATGTCCCGTCGATATGCAAAAAAAATAACGTAGTCAACTATCCATTTTCTCTCTTACTAAGAGAAAATAAATGGAATGTGGGCTTCATTTTATCGAATCTAAAGATAACATTTGCCTCCAAAAAAAATTGGGAGTTTGGTAGCCTTGTCCCTAGTAAAATTGTTTAAGATGTATTTAGATCTATGCTCGTAGCAATCGGTCTTAGCCTCTTCGGTCTTGCTTTAATTTATTTCGAGTTCTTTATGCCCGGAGGTATTCTCGGTCTATTAGGGGGAGTGTGCGTGATTTTGGGGGTGATGTTCGCCGTTTGGAAGCAGGATTCACTTGTTTGGTTTTTTTTCTATCTCTTTGGAGTGATTGTCTTGCTTGCTTTGACAATCAAGTTAGCTCTTTGGAGGATTAAGAAAACGAAACACAAGGGTCATTACTATCTAGAAAAGGACCAGGAGGGGTATGTTGCCTCCTCTTATGACAGACAGCTCTTGGGACAGGTAGGCGAAGCGTTAACTCCTCTCAGACCTTCTGGACATGTTAAGATCAAAGATATGCCCTATCAAGCGGTTGCAGAAAGTGGATACATTAGGAAAGGATCAAAAATAAAAATCGTCGGTGGCGAAGGGGCCCGATTTATTGTTAAGGAGGAATTAGAATGATTCACGAAGGTGGATTGTCTGTCGGAATTTATGTGCTTATTTTTATTTTTGCACTGATATTTTTAATTTTTTTCTTTATCATTGCAAAATACGTGAAGCTTTGGTTTCAAGCCTTTGTTTCAGGAACCCCCATCAATCTCTTTAATATTGTGGGGATGAGTTTGAGGAAAATCCCACCTCAAATCATTGTTAATGCCCGTATTAATTCCTATAAAGCGGGTTTGAAAGGGATTTCTGTCGCTGATTTGGAAACTCATTATTTGGCGGGGGGACGCGTGCTCGAGGTAGTGCGAGCCATGATCGCTTCAGATAAGGCAAATATTTTGCTCGACTGGAGGCAAGCGACGGCGATTGACCTCGCTGGACGTGACATTCTCGACGCTGTGCGCACATCGGTGAATCCAAAGGTGATCGATTGCCCTAGTTCCAATCCAAGCCAATACATCACAGCTGTTGCAAAAGATGGAGTGCAGCTGCTCTGTCGTGCGCGTGTAACGGTCCGTACCAATATTAAACAACTCGTGGGTGGAGCGACAGAAGAAACGGTGATTGCTCGGGTAGGTGAAGGAATTGTGAATGCAATTGGAGCTTCTCAAACACATGCAGATGTTTTGGAAGCACCACAGATGATCACCCAGCTCGTCCTCGATAAAGGATTGGATGCTCAGACGGCTTTCGAGATTCTCTCTATCGATATTGCCGACATTAGTGTGGGAGAAAATATTGGAGCTAAATTGCGCGCTGATCGGGCCGAATCTGATAAGAGGATTGCACAGGCAAAAGCTGAGGAAAGGCGTGCTATGGCTGTAGCTGCGGAGCAAGAAAATATCGCTAAAGTGACCCATATGCGTTCTCTGGTCGTCGAAGCAGAAGCTCAGATTCCCAAAGCAATAGCGACGGCATTTCAAAGTGGTAATTTAGGAATTTTGGATTATTATCGGATGAAAAACATTCAGTCAGATACACGAATGCGCAATTCTTTGGCAGGGGAAGAAGAAGAGGGGGGAGGTCAAGATCGCAAGCGATAATCATAGTGATTTTGAAGGGCTCCTTCCTTTTTTTATTTTTCTTTTAATTGGAATTGCCCGTTTCTTTTTATCAAGGAAAAAGCAATCGTCTTCCCGACCTTCTCAGCCCGTTCCAGATAGAGAAAAACCCTCGGACGTGCCTTCTGTTTTTCCCAAGCCTGACCAAGCAAAAAAGCTAACATCTACTCTGAAAGAACTTCCTCATACCCCTACGTTTAGACCCGACCAACAGACAAAAGGGGTAAGTAGCATGAAGTTAGATGTAAAACGGGATGCGCACTATTGGCATGAGAAGAGAAGGACAAAGATCCAAAATCTCGTTCAGAACTTAGGGGGGAAAAAGAACATGATCCTTTTGACAGAAATTCTCAGAAAGGACGTCTCTTCAAGATTTTAGCTTTGCATTTTCCGTTTCAAATGACACACGGAAAATGCTCCCCTTTTTACAGGTCTTTTTCGACGTCTATCCCTTCTTCGAACGAGCTGATGTGTTTAATCGAGATCTGTGATTCGGCCATGAGCACCTTCTTTTTCCCCACTTCGATCAGATAAAGCATAGATTTTGGACTGAGGGACCTCTTTTCCAAGATTTTAACCGACTTCACGTGATTAAAACTGCAAAGCCGTCCATGGGAAATCCTTTTAAACATCCATATGGTAAGAGTAGCCAAAACAAGCAGTCCGATCAAAACGACAACTGTTTTAGTCAGGGCGATTTCATATGACTGTGTGGCTTTTTTCATGTGATCACTTTTTTTCTCTAGAGTTTTTGCACTCTCTTTTTCTTGATCCAAGTCAATTGAAGCATCAAAGGTTGCATAAGGGGCTACGTCGGTAGTCGCAAGCCCTGATCTGCCGCTGACATAGACTATGGTAAAGAGTAAAAGCAAAAAAAGGGTCGAGGTAAGCTTTCCCATACGCCCATTTTGGGTTGTTTCCCCTTTCTAGTCTAGAATTTTTACCCACCTCGTGTTAGATTTGAGTGTCATGAATAGAGGAACGATTGCACTAGATATTGATGGCACGATCGCAGGGGAAGACCGCCTACTTCCAGATCGGGTGACTTCCTACCTTGAAGAGCTGCATCGGGAAGGGTGGCAGTTTATCTTGGCTACGGGACGGACTCTTTCTTTTGCAATCAAAACGTTAAAAAAACTTCCCTTTTCTTTCTTGCTTGGAGTGCAAAACGGAGCAGACCTTTTGGTCATGCCCGAGAAGAAATTAGTCAGCCAAAATTATATCGAGCAAGGAATAATTAACCTCCTCGACTGCCTTTATAAAGGAAAACAAGAAGATTTTATCGTGTATGCGGGGTGGAGACAAGGGGATTTTTGTTACTACCGCCCTCAGAGGTTTTCGTCTGGGATGTCGACCTATTTGGAGGAGCTCAAAGCATTATCTCCCAGTCCTTGGCAACCTGTAACCACCTTTAATGATATCCAAGGCCAAACCCTTTTTCCACTTATCAAATGTTTTGGGTCCGAGAAAGAATGTCAAATCATTGAAAAAGAGCTTAGAGCTCATGGAAAAATAACAACGAGTGTCATTCAAGATCCAATTGATCCTTCCATCCATCTCCTGCTGATTACTCATAAAAATGCCAATAAAGGTGCAACTGTTAATTTCTTTATGCGCGCTTTTCGACTCCGTTCTCCCCTCATTACGGCGGGAGACGACAACAATGATATTCCCCTTTTAAAAGTGGGCGATATCCGTATTGCTATGGAGAAATCTCCCGATGCTCTGCATCACATGGCGGATATTATTGCTCCTTCGGCTAAATTAGGTGGCATTGTTGAAGGATTACGAAAGGCTATCTCCCGAATAAATGCATAGGAAGTCGCAGTATGTGTGTTTTAAGAAAAAGCGCTCAGACGGGGTTTGTCCATCAAGCAGATGGGATTCCCATCTACGAAAACCTCTGTTTTATCTTATCTCTCTTCCGGAGTCATACCGCAGTGCAGTTCAAAGAGGGGACAGAATTACTAAAAAGGGTTTTGGAGTTTTTCAATGGGGGATTTCCGTTTCATCTTCACGATTACCCCACTTGGGCGTCCCCCTCTTACCAACTAAGATGCGCCATGCCCATCTATTGGATGCTCAAGCTCTATATATCCATTTTAGATATGACACTAAAACAAGACCTCTCTGCGACTTATCAGATGTTGATCAGACAAGCGAGCGAGGCATTGAGTCCGCTTTATCAAGTTGTGCTCTCGGCTCTTCTGGAACAAAAAGATATTCTACCTTATCAGCCTCATTTTTCCCATGAGTGGGGCCTCCTTCTCGCCTCTTATCAAATCGCAGATGAAAAGCCCGCTTGGATTCTCGAAGGGGCCCTTGCGCATTGGGATGCTCAACTCATGACTTATTCAGGGCCCGCTTTTCAGGAATATCAAAGAAAAAATCAACCAGAAGTCACTCTTTATGATCTTTTTATGGCACAGTATCAAGAAAAAGAACTCAGCCGTTTCAATCCGCTTTTATCTATGCAGCGCTCACTAGTTTTTCCCTACAAAGTAAGGCGCAATGCCATAACACCTCTTACCCTTCAAACAGCGCGTCACCACGAAAAATGGAATTTAAAAGGGTTTCACTCTATGCGATTGTTATGGGGTAGTCACCACAACGTACGCTCACTCGTGTGCCAACACCCCCTTTTCCTCACAAAGGAAAAAGAGTGGTTATTGTTTGAGTACCCCAAAGATATCCCGCACGAAAAAGAACGTTTAGAGCTCGCTTTTTTTATGAGTTGTGGTGAAGACGTGCACATCCTGGTCGAGGGAAAAAGGCAGATTGTTTTTCACTTGGGTGAGACTATTGCCATTCATACTCCAGAAAAAACAGTCAAATTATGTTTTTCCATAAAAAAGGGAGAAGGGAAGTTAATGGGTCATATTTCCAGGGGAAACCGCCCCGCCCAAATAGGAATAGAGGGAAAGGAAGATTTTGCCTCTTATGACTGGAAGATGGGGCTGAGATCAATCGAGCGCAGCTCCGATCTCACAGTGGGTATGCGTGTGTTTTAGCCACTATTTAGAAGAACGCTTGAGCATAGGGCTATTTGGAGCAATTCCCATGGCGTGCAGTCCATTATCGACATACAGGGTGACGCCTGTAATCGCCGAAGCAAGAGGAGAGAGAAGAAAACAACCTGCATGTCCCACTTCATCGGCCCGAAGAGCTTTCTGGAGAGGGGCATTTTGATGAGCATACTCGATCATGGCATCAATAAAGCCGATGGCACGTGCAGCCCTGCTGCCAAGTGCACCTGCAGAAATGGTGTTGACCCGCAGCTGATATTGACGACCCACTTCCCAAGCCAACATGCGCGTGTCACTTTCGAGGGCCGCTTTTGCCGAGCTCATCCCTCCGCCATAACCGGGAATAGCTCGCTCTGCAGCAATGTAAGTCAAGCTGAGTACAGCACCACCCTTTGGCATGAACGGAGCGCAATGTTTGACCAGACTAATAAAAGAATAGGCAGAAGAGCTGACGGCTGCCAGATACCCGTCTCGGGAGGTATTGAGTAAAGAATGTTTCACCTCTGGGGCATTGGCAAGGGAATGCACAAGCATATCAATAGATCCAAAATCTCTCGCTAAAGATGCAGCCACTTCAGATAGCGTGTAGTTTTTACACGCTTTATACCGTTTATTTTCTCTGACTTTTTCGGGAACCTCTTGCGGAGTATCAAAAGAGGCATCCATTGGATAGATATCGAGGGGATTCATCATAGAGCCATCAGTAAGTCGACGGGATTGGTCGAACTTTCCCAATTCCCACGAAGTTTTAAAAATATTGTAAATAGGCGCCCAAGTCCCAATGATGATCTCTGCACCAGCTTCCGCCAAAGCTTTGGCAATGGACCAGCCATAACCTCGATCATCTCCAATTCCGGCAACAAATGCCTTTTTACCTTTTAAATCAATCTCGAGCACTAAAAAACCTTAATTTGAAGATCAAAGTGATTTTGCAACAAGAATTCAAAAAAATTCTTTGAAGAATTGTACACAACTCAGGAGAGTTTTTCAATCATTAAATCATGTATTTGAAATCTTGTGACAAAACGCCCACCGAGAGGGGTGCGCATGCGTTTATTTACGCGCCTATTCAATTGTTACCGTTCCACTTTTAACGTAAAAAAAGCGGTGATAGAGCAACCCCTTCAAAGATCTGCGTGAAGAAGAAACGAGAAAAACTTGGGGAACATCTGCCATTGCTCGATAGATTTGTTCCATCCGTTTTTCGTCTATTTGGGCGCCAAAATCATCGATACCGAACAGAGCGTGCTCTGATAATTGTTTCCTTTCTGCCATCTTAAGTGCGGTGACACATGCCCTTTTTTGCCCTTCGCTTGCGTAAAACTTTGCTTCCTTGTATTGATAACTAATCAAAAAGTCGTCCCGATGAGGACCAAGTAGAGTACTCCCCAAGATCAATTCCTTCTTTCGCTGTTTCGAGTAGATGGAAGCAATATTTTCCATGTATTGCATGGCAATTGAAGGAGCGTAAAAGAGATCCAGCTCTTCACTAGTATCTGATAACGTCTTGATAAATTGCCGTGCTATTGGTGTTAAGACTTTGAGTAAATGGGATCGCTTGTGCATTAAATACGTAGCTGAACGCGCCATTATCTGTTCATAACTGTTCATACCACGTTCTATTTTGCCTTTGAGGAGAGCATTGCGGTTTTTCATCGCTTTGTGATACCGCAGCAAGTGGTGTACATAGAGGGGATCGCTTTGGGCCAGTTGAATATTCAAAAAGCGGCGGCGCTGGGTGGGGCTTCCTTCGACTAATTGACTATCAATAGACGTGTAAAAGACGATTGTCAACATTCCTATCAGATGAGCAAGCTGGTCCAATGGCGTAGCATTAGATCGAATTTTTCGATTTTTTCCATCAAAACCCATCGACAAAGCTTGATCAACTCCATTTTTTTCAAAGTGAGCTTGGACGTAGAAATAGGAAGATCCTTTCCGAATCAAATGTTTCAAATAGGGGGTACGAAATGAGCGCCCCGTGCTCAATAGATAGAGCGCTTCGAGTAGACTAGTCTTTCCCGCGCCATTTTCTCCATAAATCAGATTGATACCTGGGACAAAAAGCACAGTTTCATTTGTATAGTTGCGAAAATTACGCAACGTGAGCTGCTTTAGCTGCATGCATTTAGGTTGCATCTAGCCGCATGGGCATGATCACAAAATGGGCCGTTGATGAATCGGTGATCAATCCGGGATTATGTGCATGGGTCGCTTCAAATGCCACTGTTTCGTCTCGACAATGACGCAAGATATCGTGAAGAAAAAATGGATTGAGTGCAATTTCAAATTTTTCTCCCGAATAATCGACGGGCATGGCCACTTTCCCATCGCCAATCTCGTGACTAGCAGCAGTTAAAGTCAGCTCTCCCGGATGAAAAATGAGATGAACTGATTGAGTATCTTTGCTAGTAAAAAGGGAGATCTGTTTTAAAAGAGACATTAGCTCTTCGCGGTGCAGGATGAATTTCTTCTCAGAAGAGGTGGGAATCACTCGCTCGATATCGGGATACTTTCCAGATAGCAGCAAGGTGACCAAAGTCATCGTCCCTACTGTTAGACCAACCTTATTAGGAAGAAGGTAGAGATGGATCTGTTCTTCCCTTTCATTTTGCACCATTTTGACCATTTCTTCGCACGCCTTGAGAGGGAGTAGATAATCCCGTTGATGGTCGCTCGCAGTCGAAATGGGTGTGCATACTTTGGCGAGGCGTTTACCATCTGTTCCGACAAAAATAGCCCGATTGTGTTCAATGCGCATCAAGACACCGTTCAAAACATGGCGGCTATCTTCACGCGCTATCGCAAACAGTGACTTCGTTACCACCTCTTTAAACGTTTTACGAAGTAGGGAAAAAGTAAGAGCGTCTGGCATATGGGGAAGTTCGGGAAAAGCACTTTTACACATGCCATGGATGCGAAAATGTGAACTACCACTTTTGATATAAGCAATTTCACCCTCTCTACATTCGAGTTCGATGTGTTGAGCTGTCATTTCACGCACAAGCTGAAAAAATTGTTTGGCAGGAATAGTGACTGCTCCTTCTTTGATAACATTTGCCTCTCTTTCAGCCCGTGCGCTGATTGTCAAATCGGTTGCACTCACGATCAACTTGCCATCAAATGCCTCGATTAAAATGTTTGCTAAGATCGGAAGGGCAAGCCTAGAAGGGACAACCCCATGGATGGCTCCAATCAAATCGATTAATTCGGTTCTTGAAATGATGGCTTTCATACTAGATTCCTCAAATGACCTCTTGAATATAGAGAGATAAAAATTGAATAAGCTATGTCAATTTCCTCTTTTCAACACGCGCGCGATAGATCTCTTTTCTTCCCTTTCCCTAATCGCTTGACGCTTGTCATGCTGTTTTTTTCCTTTTGCAACACCCAACTTAACCTTGACACAACCCCCTTTAAGGTACATAGAGAGGGGAATAATTGTCAGCCCTTTTTGCTCGATCTGCCTTTTTAATTTTGTGATCTCATGCCGATGTAAGAGCAGCTTGCGCTTACGACGCTCATCGTGGTTGAACACACTGCCCAGCTTGTAGGGGGCAATTGAGGCCTGTTTTAAATAGGCTTCCCGTTTATCGATGAGTACATAGGCATCTTGGAGGGAGCCCCCGTGATCACGCAGCGATTTGACCTCAGTTCCCAAAAGGGAGATTCCAGCTTCATAGGTTTCGAGGATATCGTAGTCGTAGTAAGCGCGCCTATTTGATACTAACTCCGCCCCACTTTTCTTTTTCATAGAAAATCCTTAAGTCCAATTCAAGACCCATTTTACCAAAGAATGGCTCCGATTCCAAAGAAAATAGAAAACGTGAACTGATTTGAGTAAGATGCTTTTCCCAGTGTTAAAAAAGACGCGCTTAAAAAGAGATGCCGATACAAAGACAAGATGCTATTCGATCACACTGAGGATCCATGGGCCTAATTTTCGTCATCCCAAAGGCAATTTTTGTATCTCTCAACCCTCCATGGTTATTTGTTGCAATGCGCCCTTCCCTTTAAAAAAAAGCTTATGAAAACAAAAGCAAAGATTCCCGCCCAAAAAAAGTGCTCCAGGCCAATGACAGTCATGTGATTTGCTTTGAAGTAGACGGTTAAAAGCAACTTGAGACCAATCCAACCCATCATCAGATGAGCCCCCATTTCAAAACCGGGAAAGCGATCGATGAGACGCGCGAACGGCTGGGCTGCAAAACGGATTGAGATCATCCCCATAATTCCCCCAAAATAGATAATCCAGATCTTGGGAGGGGGAAAAGAAGGATCAAAATGCACCCCAATGAGAGCTAGACCAGCTAAAATAGAATCGATAGCAAAAATGCAATCTGTGAGTTCGACCAAAACGATTGCTTTCCACAGGGAGATATTTTTTTGGGGGCGCTCTTTCTGTTTATAGAGAAAAAAAGAGATCATAAAGTAGAGAAGATAGAGACTGCCGAGAATTTGAATTACAACAAACTTGATCAGGTAGGCGGCGAGTAAAATGGCAAAGGCGCGCAAAATGAAGGCCGAACTCACGCCATAGAACAACGCTTTTTTTCTAAGGTGTGTGGGTAAATGCCGCACAATCAAAGTAAGTGCCAGTCCGTTATCTATCGATAGCACAACCTCCAAAAAAGAGAGAATGAACAGGCGCAAAACGTCTAAGGGTGCCACTGTTTGTCCCAGCATATTTAGAGCTTGTTTCTCCGTTCGAGTTTTAACCTAAGACGAGCGGGAAATCCCAACTGTTTAGGGGTGGGACGAAAGCTGGCCTTGACTTTGAGGTTTTGTCTTGTAAAATACTTCATCAAATAACCCTCGAGCTAGATGGTTTGGATATCAATCCCTAGAAGCTTTTGCCTTTAGGCAAGGGAATCGTCACGAAGGGTTGTTCCCAAGTTAAGTGACACCCTTGACTTTTCCTTAAAGGAGCTGGTCTGAGAGAGACCTGATCTCGACTATACAACTAGATCCATGCTCTTTACGGAGATCAAAGCAAGGGGGCACTTGGGATCAAAATACAGAATACAAAGCTTTTTAGTAAGAGTGTGCGCAAAAGGATATTCTCGAGAGGGGTGTATGGACAGCTGCGCATCGTTATGCGAAAATCGAACGACCAAAAGGGGTGATTTGAAGACAGGGCTTACCTCGGCATTCACCAGTCGAAATCATCCCCCCTTCGAAAAGCCAATCAAAAGTGACTTTTCGGATTAAAAAGGTTTCTTCGTCCGAATAATGAGGTGGAGCATATCTCCAGTGTCGTCCTGTCTTGGTGAGCATCATCTTGCTATTTTCACTAATTGGAGCAGTAACCCCTTTTAAGAAATCGTCTAAGAAGACCCACCCTAGGCCAATAATCCGGCCAATCGATTTTTCGATTTCATGAATGTTGCGCTCTGTGCAAACAGCCTGAGAAAACTCAGAGAAAGGGTATTGACTAATTGTCATTTTGTATGTGCTCAAAGCCCGCTTCTGAATGGGGGTCTTAAGCCACTCTTTGGCTGCTTCTGTTGGGAAAACGCGGCTTTTTTCTATATTCGCAAGTCTGAGAAATAATAATTTTTTAATAACCTGGTTGACATAATTTGTGAAGAATTGTTCTTTTTTCTCCGTTTCCAGATCAAATCCCTCACATTTTTCTATGAGAGTTTGGACAATACTTTTATCTGGGACCCACCGTTCTTTGCTATCGAGTTTGACGAAAAAATCACGATGACCCATGACAGTCAGAAAAATAGACATATCTTCGACAAAAGCAAAGCTCTGCGGTCGACTTTCTTCAATCTCATCGATGACTTGAATTTCACATGGTCGATTTTGCTGTAAAAAATGTAGATAATCTTTCCATTCTTGAAATAAAGTAACCACTCCCAACCATCGATTTCCTTTTCTTTCAAAGACCAAACAGCAGAGAAAATTAAATTCTAACTGCAACATGCATTTTTCAAACTCTTCCTCGCTTAAGGAGTATTTTTTGCAAATATCTTTGGAATACAACCTATAGTTTGGGGCGGCGAACAGATCATCCACGATGCTTTCTAACATTTCATCGTTGAAAGTCAGCTCTGCCAAATATCTTTGGAACTTCTGTGGAGTTTCGAAATATTTCTCAATTAAAGACTCAAATATATTATTTGATGTACGGGGAATCGGATACCAATTTGGGAGAAGATGAATGGGGACCTTTTTCAAAAGGGATTGGAGGAACTCCATTCCCGGTTTAAAACTTTCTTCAAATCTAGCAATCTGTATTTCAAAATATTTTCTGACCTCTTTATCGACCAAAAGGGTTGTCCCTTTGATCTTGAATAGGTCGGTTTCGCGCAATTTTGTCAACGTTTCGAAGAGCTGTTTTTCACTCTTTTTCGTTTGGCACGCCAAAGTATCGATTGAGAATTGGGTAGGGCTATAAATGATCTCCTCTAGGATTTCCAGATCATGTACGGTGAGGTGGGCGAGCAAGAGGCGATTTTGAATATCCCTAAGATAATCGTAATCCTCTAAATTCACCCTGCTTTTTCTATAAGAATGGGTCTCGACCATCTTACTTGCTTCCATTTTTTCGATTCAAAACTTTGATACGACCTTGTTTAAGGATAGTTGGTCTATTTTATTTATTTCAAGTGTTAATGAAATTAGATTTTTCAATCTGTGATTATTTACAAATTGATTTCCATTGGATCTTCACTTTTTGTCCACATTCAAATGTAATGCCCAAAAGCGATCTTGTGTATGTAGATCAATCTCAAAATGGGCGTGTGGTTTTGCAGACTGTTTCCCCTTGTATGTACTTGAGATAATCATATTTTCATGTTAAGATAGTTGGAAAATCTAATCTCTATATTTGCATGACACGGGGAAAGTACGACCACGTCGCCATAGAAGACAAATGGCAGAGCTACTGGAAAAAGCATCGGCTCTTCAAGGCGAGTATCGACCCATCAAAACCCAAATATTACATTTTGGACATGTTTCCCTATCCTTCTGGAGCGGGTCTTCATGTCGGTCATGTCACTGGTTACACTGCTACAGATATTTTGGCTCGTTTCAAACGGCAAAAAGGCTTTAATGTGTTGCATCCCATGGGATGGGATAGTTTTGGCCTTCAAGCCGAACAATATGCGCTGCGTACAGGGATGCATCCGGAAATGACAACCAAGCAAAACATCAACACTTACCGTCGCCAACTTCAATCTCTCGGATTTAGTTACGACTGGGATAGAGAATTCAAGACAAGTGATCCAAACTACTATAAATGGACGCAATGGATTTTTACAAAACTCTATGAGCGGGGACTGGCCTATGAAGCTAATATTCTAGTTAACTACTGCCCGGCTTTGGGGACTGTTTTGGCGAACGAAGAGGTAGAAAATGGAAGGGCGTGCGAAGGAGGTTATCCCATTGAGAGACGGCCTCTTCGTCAGTGGGTTTTGAAAATCACAGCTTATGCACATCGGCTTTTAGAAGATCTCGACACCTTGGATTGGCCCGAATATTTAAAGGTGTTGCAAAGAAACTGGATTGGTAAACGGGAAGGAGCGGAAATCATTTTTTTAGAGCATCGCTCTAAACAACCCATCACTGTTTTTACAACTCGTCATGACACCTTATTTGGGGTCACGTTTTTAGCACTTTCTCCAGAGCACCCACTTGTCGATACCATTCAAACAGAGGAGCAAAGAGGAGAGATTCAAGAGTATCGCAAACAGATTGCCTCTAAAAGCGATCTCGAACGCACTGAATTAAACAAAGATAAAACGGGCGTTTGGACGGGGAGTTATGCAAAACACCCCATAACAGGTCTGCTCATCCCCATTTGGATTGCCGACTACATCTTGATGAGTTATGGAACGGGAGCTGTGATGGGCGTTCCTGGAGGAGATACGAGAGATTTCGAATTTGCCAAAAAATTTGGCCTAGAGATCATCCCACCTTACGATCCTGCTCTCGAAGATCACGCGGATGAAATCCCCAAAGGACTTTCAAAAGAGCTCTTCCGGCTAGAAATTCTACGTGGAAATCGATGTTGGACACAGGGAGGACGAATCGTCAATGGCAAACATGATGCTTTAGACATCAATGGATTAGAAGTAGAAGATGCAAAAGAAAAGGTGGTAGATTGGCTCGAAGCAAATCGATGTGGCGAAAGGACCGTTACTTATAAATTGAGAGACTGGCTTTTTTCCAGACAACGTTATTGGGGGGAACCCTTCCCCATTCTCCATTTTGAAGATGGGACCAAACGATTGCTTCAACTAGATGAGCTTCCCCTGATTTTGCCCGAGCTCAGTGATTTTAAACCACGAGGAGAGGGGACTGCTCCTCTCGATAACATATCGAAGTGGGTACATATGATGGACCCCGTTACGGGAAGAGAGGCGAAGAGAGAGACAAACACCATGCCGCAGTGGGCTGGTTCGTGCTGGTATTATCTCCGTTTTTGTGACCCTCACAACGAGAACAGGGCTTGGGATAAACAAGCAGAAAAATACTGGATGCCCGTTGATCTATATGTTGGAGGTGTAGAACATGCGGTATTGCATCTACTCTATTCCCGTTTTTGGCACAAGGTGCTCTTTGATCTCGGCCTTGTCTCGACACATGAACCCTTTCAGTCAATTCGTAATCAAGGTCTCATGACAGCGCCCTCCTTTAAAAAACCGGATGGAGGGTATGCCGATCCGCAGTTCGTGGTAAAAAAAGGAGAAGATTATTTTGAAAACAGTTCGAATCAGAAGTTAGAGGTGTCCATTGAAAAAATGTCCAAATCCAAGTTCAACGGTGTCCGCCCAGATACAATGGTTCAAAAGGTAGGGGCAGACAGTCTGAGGCTCTATGAGATGTTCATGGGGCCGTTTGATAAAGAAAAAATCTGGAATAGTGATGCCATTCATGGCTGTCGCCGATTTCTCGATCGATTTTATCAACTCGTGACTTCACCCAAAATCGTTGATCGAGAAGATCCGAGAGCAATGAAATTGGCACATCTCCTATTGAGAGGTGTAGAAAAAGACATCGAATCTATGCTCTTTAATACGGCAATTGCAAAGTTGATGGAATTCGTCAATGGCTTTGTTAAGCTAGATACATACCCCAAAAAAGCTCTCCAAATGGCAACTCAGGCCTTGGGACCATTTGCACCTCATTTAGCTGAGGAGTGTTGGGAGGTACTGGGAAAAAAACCTGGAAGCTTGATGCTCGAACCTTACCCTGAAGTTGAGGAGAAATATTTCGAAGACATGACAACGACGTATGTCGTTCAGGTAAATGGTAAAGTGCGTTGCACTTTTCATCTTCCAAAGGGGCAGACGAAAGAGAGCTTGCTAGGCATCATCAAGCAAGAGAAAAAAATGGCTCAATTTCTCGAGGGAACCCTCACAAAAGTGATCTTTGTTCCAGATAAACTCATCAATCTCGTCGTCAAGTCATGACGGTTGTTTACAATCTCTGTCTACTCGTTTTTTTTTTGACGATTTTCCCCAAACTCATGTGGCAGGCACTGTTTACCCGCCGGGGTGAGAGCACTGTTTTATCCCGTCTAAAGCAAACCAATCCCATTCCTCCTTTAGGCCAATGCGTCATTTGGTTGCACGGGGTTTCTGTAGGAGAAGTAAGAGCTCTTTCTACCCTTATCCCTCACATTCGAAAAACCCATCCTCGGGCGTTCATTCTCGTATCGACGGTGACCAAGACGGGTCAAGATGCAGCAAAGCAATTGATTACTAAGGCGGATGCTTTTTGTTATCTTCCCCTTGATTTTCCCTGGATCATCCACCGTTTTGTCAAACAGCTCAAGCCTCGTTTACTCATTCTCGTTGAAGGAGATTTTTGGTTTCATCTCTTGAAAACAATTAAAAAACAAAGAGGAAACATCGCCCTCGTCAATGGGAAAATGTCTAAGCAATCTTTTGGTAGATATTCTTTGGTCAAGCGGTTTTCTCGCACTCTTTTTAGGCAAATTGATCTTTTTTGTATGCAAAGTCAAGAGCAGCTAAAGAGGTTTTTGCATTTTGGCATTGATCCCGATCGAGCCACTGTGATTGACAACCTCAAATATGATATTCAATATGTTGAAAAAACCGACTCAGAGATAAGAGCATGGAAAAAGCGTTTTAATTTCAAAACACATGACCTCATCTTGACCATAGGTTCGACCCATAAAGGGGAAGAAACGCTCCTTTTAAAGGCCTTAAAACCGATTTGGGACACATATCCAAACCTCAAGGTGTTTTTGGCACCTAGACATCCTGCGAGGTGTGAACAAGTCAAAGAGATCATTCGAAAAAAAAGTATTCCATGCATCAACTACTCATCAATCCGACACCAAAAGGGAAATGAACAAGTGATTGTGATCGATGTCATGGGGCTTTTGCCCCTGTGTTATCAAATCGCTCATCTAGCCATTGTGGGTGGAAGTTTTATCCGTGGTATAGGGGGTCACAATATTTTTGAACCAGTGAAATTAGGGAAATTAGTTCTTTTTGGTTATCATATGGAACGTCAGAAAGAGCTAGTCCAAACCCTTTTACAATTAGGTATTGCCAGACAAATTGCAGTTGACAAACTGAGCTTCGTTATAGGAGACTGTCTATCTCGTCCTTCCCTTCTCAGAGAGGAGGGAGAAAGGGGAAAGAGGTTTGCAAAACAGATGATGGGCTCTTCTCGCAAAACGTGGGAGAGCATCAGATCTTTGATTGATAACACTGAGTAGATAAACAATGGACGGTGAATTCACCCTCAATGAGACTGTTAATCTGAGAGCAACAATACCTCAGGATGCATGCTAAAAGGTGCACCTAAAAAACTGCATTGAAACGGTAAAGAGATGAAAAATTGGGCTAAAATCGTTTTGAAATACTTTTTTATACCGAGTGGTGTGCTTACTTTTCTCCTTTTCATGGGGCTGAAATGCGAAGACTCAGATAATGATCGGGACTGTAGATGGAACAAGGGGATGCGCAAAATACGAAGAGCCTTTCGTGAACACATTGCCAAAGTACAAGAAGATATTAAGTATGAATTGCCAAGATGGCGTCAACACCTGGAAACAGAGCGACAAATCGCAAAAGAACGGCGAGATAGAGAATATGCAGAACTGAAGAAAAACCGTGCGCTGCACCGCCAAAGGCTTGAAAAAGAACAGAAAAATAGGGAAAAAGAGCGAAGAGAAAGGCGCTATAAAGAGAGATTAGAAAACGAGAAAAAAGTAAGTGAACGTGAAGATGATGAAATAAGTGATCAAGCGCATTCCTATTAAAAAATGTCGCTAGTTTAGCAAGCGCTTGAATAAAATATTCAATGATGCTAGACTTTCTGGCAACGGACGCGGGGTGGAGCAGTGGTTTAGCTCGTTGGGCTCATAACCCAAAGGTCGGAGGTTCGAGTCCTCCCCCCGCCAATTTTTCCGGCGGCATAGCTCAGTTGGTAGAGCAACGGAATCATAATCCGCAGGTCCTTGGTTCAAGTCCGAGTGCCGCTACTTGCTAATTCTTACGTTTCACTCTCGCTCCCCATTACCTCCTAGGAACCTCAATTTGCCCGTATTTTCTCGTCGCATAAGTATTTTTGAATCGATCAAGATGGGGGAATTAATGAGGCTTTTTTCTGATCTCTGCGTAGTTCGGCTTCCAAATGAATTCTTGTACGGTCTTTGGAATCTCTTTCGGGGGATGTACGCATAATCCTTCGTTAAGCGCGATTTCACCTACTGCTATTGCAATAGCTTGGCTAATCGTAGGCAATTGCTTGATGCGGGGGAACAGAGGAGCGCCTGAACTTGTGAGAATGGGAGCAAATTGACTCAAGACTTCAGCTGCCTTTAAAAACATGCTATCTGTGACTTTCCTCGCTTTTGATGCTATGACCCCCAAGCCCAGGCCCGGGAAAACAAATACATTATTGCACTGACCGATGTCCCACTTTTTTCCATCGTATTCTACGGGAGGAAAAGGACTTCCCGTTGCAAGGAGTGCTCGCCCTTGCGTCCATTCAATCAAATCTTTTGGCAGAGCTTCCGACTTTGATGTGGGGTTAGAAAGGGGGAAGATGATAGGACGTTCTACATGTCTTCCCATTTCGGTAATGATTTCCTTTGTAAATGCCCCCGTTTGTGCCGACGTGCCCACCAAAATAGTCGGCTTCGCGTGCTTCACTGTTTCCATAAGCGTAACACTTTGCATATTCGACACACCCCATGCTTTGATGCGATTGGCGTCTTGCATAAAGGGCTTTTTCATATCATCTATATCTTGGGATTGTGTGTGCACTAGCCCATGCCTTCCGAGAATATAAATGCGAGATTTTGCTTCTTCTTTTGAAATATTTTGTTTGATCATGGCTTGCACAATTAATTCAGCAATCCCAATGCCAGCAGATCCTCCTCCATAAACAACTAATCGTTGAGATTTGAGATCGGCCCCTATGCTTTTGATTGCTGCAAGAATGCCAGCGACAACAACCGATGCCGTGCCCTGTATATCGTCATTAAAACTACAGTAGACGTTCTTGTAGCGGTTGAGAAGAGGTTGAGCATTTTGCTTGGAAAAATCTTCCCATTGGATGAGGACATTGGGATAACGCTTGGAAATCGAATGGAGAAAGAGATCGATAAAATCGGCATACTCCTTCCCTCCAATACGCTCATGTTTCCATCCCAAGTATAGGGGATCATCTAAAAGGGCGCGGTTATTCGTACCTACATCTAGGAAGATGGGCAAAGTATGAGCGGGGTGAATCCCTCCAAAGAGGGTATAAAGAGCCAGTTTGCCGATGGGAATGACCATACCCCCAATGCCCACATCTCCCAGCCCCAAAATCCGCTCTCCATCTGTCACAACAATGACATCAACACATTTTTGAGGAATGCAAGAAATCATTTTATCAATTTGATCCTTAAGCGGGTACGATAAATAAATACCACGGCTTCGACTGTAGAGATAGCTATAATCTAGAGAAGCGTCTCCAACCGTTGGTGTATAGATATAAGGAAGCATCTCTTCAGCATGTTCATAAACCAAGCGAAAAAAAAGTGTTTCATTTCGATCTTGAAGGGCCGTTAAAAACAGATATTTATCAATATGGGTTGTTCTACCGCAAAAATTCACATACCGCCGCTTGACCTGTTGCTGAATTGTTGAACATGCGTGGGGAAGGAAAGTATCAATACCGAGATCTCGTCGCTCCTCCCTCGTAAATCCCGTTCCCTTGTTGAGCAGGGGGTTTTGGAGAATATTTTGGGGATTCATGTCGACTTCGATCACCTCTCTTCCCTCAATAAATGATCTTTCAATATCTGTCATGCACAGCCCTCCTGCGTGATGAAAAACAGGCGGAGAAATGTATGGGCAAAACATTTAAATGACAAGAGAGGCCTTTTCCGGTTTGAATAAAAATATTACTGACCCAATCCAAATAAGCAACAAAGCACTCCCAATCCAAGGAAGTGCATAAACAAATTGAAAGGGAAAAAGGGTTTGAAAAAAAATGATTAAGACAGATCCCAATGCTTTTGAGCTGCGGTACACAAAAACATCGATCACCGCTTTTGCTTTGAATTTTTCGTCTGTTTTCAGTGGTATGTAAAGCATTTCTTTGATGATATTAAAAATAGAATAATCTAAAGCTTTAAAAAACACAAAAGAATAGGTCATCATTGCAAAAGTTGGGTAGACTAGCTGCCCTATTCCATTGATTAAGAAAGCGCTTGGAACCAATAGGTGGCTTAAGCGTAGACCGAGGGTGTGAACGAGTACAAAGGAGACAACAAACTGTAAAAATAAGTTGATGCACCCCATCATTGTCCACAAACGTCCATAAAACTGTGTGCGTAGATTTTGGTCAGGAATAGATTCTTTGGTAAAATATTGGAATTGGTAGTCTACCAATGCACTCGATACTTGCATCAAAATCACGATGAGCAAGATGAATTTAAGTTTACGTGAAGTCCAGACGAGAGAAAATCCTCCAGAGGGATCTTTTTTCAGCATACTTAGTTGTTGAGTCTTCTCTGGGGAGCTTAAAAAACCGCTGTATTTTAAGAAAAAATAGTAGGCGGCAATAAACAGTGCATAAATGGGAGCGGTGAAAAATAAAAGGGGCTCAGACCCCATCTTCATCGCGAAAAAACCCGGAAGGAGGCTACCGAACACGGTCCCGAGTCCACCGAACCCAAAACACAACCCGTAGAGGTATTTGGCACGAGACATCTTTGTCATGAGGTGGATGATGGACCAAAGTTGCTGGAACATCAGCAAAATATAGATGTCTTTCCAAATATAAAGAATGAAAGAAAGAGAAGGGAATTGCTTGAGAAATTGGGCGGCAAAGAGATTCAAGGCGAGGGTGAAAAAAACAGTTAATAAAAAAAAGCGCATACATCCCAAGGTCGGGAGGAACCGGTTGTATAAGTGAACAACAATTAAATTTAATGGAACGACGATGAGCCACACGTAGGGCAGCGCTTTTGTTGTGTAGTATTCAATGAATACAGAATTAATTGTTGGTCTAGTAATTGCATATTCGGAAGTAATACAAAAGCTACAAACCATTGCAAAAAAAAATGCAAGTCTTTCTAAATGAGAATACCCCTGAAATTCAGATCTAATCAAAGAAAATTTTAACCGAAACATTCCTGTATTCTACCAGGAGAATGACTTTGAGTCTTTTTGAAAAAAGACCGGATCCTCTTAGAAGGTCTCATGAGCCATCCCCGTGGATGGGAATGGGGCCCTATTTTCCGAGAATGGTCAATGTACCTCGCTCTTACTCTTTTCCATGAACCTTTTTCTAAAGGCCATTTCATAATGAGGAGCGACGTAAATCCAGCTTTGCTGGTGCAGAGGAATAGACACACTGGAGAGATTTGATCCTCGATCAATGACCCCTTCCTTCTTCAAAACGGGAAAGTTTAACCCCTGCTTCCCTTCTCTTTTTTCCGCAAAGTACCAGGCGATCTGATCCACGGGAATATTTAATTCATCTCTCATGCACTCTATCTCTTTTTCTTGGAGAGGTAAGTGAAAAGGAATGGCTCGAAAACGTTTTTCTTCTAAATACAAACATGTTGCGTCAAAATGGGCGGGATGTTTTGGATTTAAAAAAGCGCGATTGAGCGTGGCTAACACTTCGTTGTCTGTCATAGCAATATAATTGTCCAATTTCCGATCTAGGTCAGAGTAGATAATGGCCATGAAACGGGATAAGTGAAACGAGTAGGACTGCACGCTCGCGTATTGATACAGCCGTTTTTGCATATAATGGCGCGCTAAAAGAAGTGTTTCACAAGACTCAATTCCATTTTCTTGGATTCCTAGTTCCAATGAGACGCGGGCTGTACACGCCGGCATGATGATTAGAGTTTCGATCAACTGGTGGTAATCAAAAAGTCCATAGGTCAATCCCGTACATTTAGAGTCTCTTAATAGATAATCGATTCGATCTGCACCAAAAAAATCCCCCGTGATCATCGCCGTGAGTACTTGCTCCCAAGGGGTGAATGATCGAGGATTGTCCGCGATCTTTAGAAACTTTTGCTCACCGATTGAGATTTTTAATACATCCTCTTTGACATTTTGATCGGGATAATCTACTTGAATAACTTCCCAAATGGGGGCTAAATAGACACTATCGATGATGATAGATGTCCACTGTTCGTGTCCGAGCGTTCCCAAGAGCACCTTCTCAGCGGTATGAGAAAAAGGAAGGTGTCCTAGGTCATGAGCCAGTGCTGCCAAACGAAGAATTTGACGCCAATAGCCATGCATTTGACTCTTTGCTTTGGGAATGTACTCATCTAACAACTCGTGACCAGGATGGGAAAGATAGGAAAAAGGCCGTTTTGTCGTGACCTCATCATATATACGGGTGGCAATTTCCATGACTCCGAGGGAGTGCTCAAAACGGCGATGGGTTCCTCCTGGATAAACGAAGTAGGCAAAGCCGAGTTGATGAATGTGACGCAGTCTTTGAAAAGGGCGAGTATTCATCAGAGCAAGCTCTATTTCATTAACACGGATGAATTGGTGAACATTATCGTAAATTTTTTTGATCGATTCCAAGTGATGCGCGCACTCGCTAGTTATTTTCAAAAATGAGTTAAAAGCCCAAAGCCTTATCACATGTTGCATTGTCGATGTATTTATCGACGCAGTTGATGTCCCAAGTCCTGATCTTCAGATTTGTGCAGTGCTTTTGACCTTTTTTTCCATTTCATCCAACCATAGACTGGGATACTAGTAAACATTAAAACGGTGCCATAAAAAAGAATGTCTCGCCCTGAACTGATCATCATCCAAAAAGTATAAACAAATGCCAATCCGGATACAACTAGCGATTTAGCTATTGATGTTCCCGCACATTTCTCTCCGTGCTGGGCATAGATGACAAACTCGGCAATGCTCGTATACAGATAAGCAACGATTGCGGCAAATGTTGCCATAGAAATGATAAACGTGAACTGCTCAACGAGACCCTTACTGAAGTTGAGCACGAGTAAAACAGTCACGCAAATTGATGAAGTCACAATTCCGAACACGGGGGCCCGGGTCTTGGAAACTTGGGCAAATTTGCGAGGGAAAAGGTCATCTTTTGCCGCAGCCAGGGGCACTTGACCTTGCAATAAAATCCATCCGTTTAAGGCTCCAAAGCAAGCGATAACTGCCGCTGCCCCCATACCTATTCTTCCCCATGTTCCGAAAATATGACCCGCTAAATCAGCAAAAGGGGTCGCGGAGTTTCTAAGGGTGGATATGGGCACGACTCCCATGATGGCAATAGTACTTGCGATATATACACATGCAGTAAGTACTGTACCCAAAAGAGTCGCTCGAGGGATGTTTTTTTGAGGATTTTCAACATCATCCGCTGGAATAGAGGCAGATTCCATCCCCAAAAAAGCCCATAAAGTCAGCATGGCCCCACTTGAAAATGCCTGAAATGTCGACATATTACTGACATTAAAAAAAGAAAGATTTTTTCCTTCGATGAAAAAAAAGCCAATAATAGTAATCAAAATTAAAGGAGAGAATTTTAATATCGTTAATACGGTTTGAACTAAACCTGCGAAATGTACGCCAACGATATTGACAATGGATAAACTCCAAACAGCTGCTGCTGTAACGAAAAAAGCGAGCAGGCGATCCGTCGCGAGCAGTGTCCAAAAAGTGCTGAGGTACCCCGTAAAGGCCACTGCTATGGCCGCATTTCCCACCCACATGTACAGCCAGTAATTGTAGGCCACTTGAAAGCCAATAAAATCACCAAAACCTTTTTTGCAGTAGATATAGGGACCTCCCGTTTGCGGAAATAAAATCGCGAGTTTTGCAAAGACAAGTGCGAGTAGTATCGAGCCCAAAGCAGTCCCGATCCAACTAAAAACAGTCACCGTGCCATACTGTGCAAGGGATGCTGGGAGAAGAAAGATGCCCGATCCCATCATATTTCCTACGACAAGTGCTGTAAGCATCCACACGCCGAGTTTTTTTTTCACATATCCCTCACATTAAGACCGTGGGTGGCTTTCTTGAATGTAACACCGAGACACAGACGAAAACTCCGCTTTACGTTGTAGCTCCTTAATATTTTGAGCTCCTCCATACGTCAACCCACTGCGAATCCCACCAAGGAGGTTTTCGATCAATACCCTTGCAGGACCACTGACCAAAGACCAAAAGTCTACCCCCTCGGCAACCGTCTTTTGTTTTAATCCACCATAATAATCGGTTTGAAAATCTTCACTAGATTGACCGCGGTATTTTGCCTCTATTCCATTTTTCCCCCGACGTTTTTCTGCGGCGCTTTCTTCCGTCAAAGCAAACAGTTTGCCAATCATCACCGTGCTAGCACCTGCGGCGAGGGCCAAAACCACATCTTTACTTGTGCGAATCCCGCCGTCGGCAATCAGAGGCACACGCAATTTTTCCCCCACTTGTGCGCAATCGTAAATGGCACTAAATTGAGGCACCCCGAAGCCGGTGATCACTCGTGTTGTGCAGGCAGCTCCCGGCCCGATTCCTACTTTGACAGCATCAGCACCCGCATTGACGAGATCGTGATAGGCCATGGGGGTGCAGACATTTCCGGCAATGACCTCTTTGTGGGGATACTTTGTTTTACACCGCTCAATAAACTGGAGCATCCTTTGAGAATGCCCATGAGCAACATCGAGGCAGACCCCCGCTGCTCCCAGCTCAAAGAGCTCACCAATCAAGTCAAGGTGATCTTCGCGAATGCCGCAGGAAACAAAAGTATTTTCTCTCCATTTTTTTACCCATTCTCGTTGATCATTGCTGCTATTGGTAAATCGATGGTAGATGGGAACGGACCCCGCTTCTACTAAGACCTTTGCCAGCTCATAACCAATAGTGGAATCCATGTTGGAACAGAGAAGAGGAATCTCAATTTTACGCTTTTTAGTCAGCCAAGACTCGAGACTGGGCTTTGTCCTAGAAGGAACATTGTTGAATTGAGGAACGAGACAGACATCATCAAAAGTGTAACTTTTGCTAATTTCTTGTTTTTTTATCATAACGCTTCTTATAAAGATCTGGGAAAGAGCACGCAGAATTATAGAAAAAAATAAAAATAAACAAAAGCACATCCGGGAAATAAATGGCCATATCCTTCCTTTTCCAAAAAAATTCCCAAGAAGCATGTGCTGTTTTTTCTTGACGTCAATATCCCTTTTCAAATAGAAGGCTTTGGTGAAGTGCGGTGTTGTTTTCCAGTGCTAGGACATAAGGGGTGTGCTGACCTGATGTCATTCCCTTGAGGTAAGTAGACCATCAGCAGATCATCTTGGTTTTTGCTTTTCTCAAGATAGAGTACGGGTTTAAACACAAGAGGGGTGGGGGTGAAAAGCGATGCGTGAAACAATGTGACCGCGAGTCTTTTGTTTGATTGGGAATGGTTTTTGGTGCTCACACTCCGCTTCGAAAACATCTAATTGGGACTTGTTTTGACCATCTCGGTTACAGTATTGACCAAAAACTCCGAAGAAACTCTCGCTAGTTGCTTAGAGTCTTTGGAAAAATTTAATGAAGTGATCGTTCTCGACACCGGCTCTTCAGATCTTACTCTCGACATCGCCCGCACTTTCCCGAATGTCAAGGTTTGTGTAGCGCACTTCCAAGGTTTTGGGTTTCTCCACAATATGGCGGCTGCGGAGGCTGCTGGTGAATGGATTTTATCTTTGGACAGCGACGAAGTGCTCTCAGATCCTCTGATAAAGGAAATTTTTAACCTGAAACTCGATCAATATACTGTCTATTCTTGCCCTTTTCATAACTACTTCAATGGGAAACGGATTCGAGGTTGTGGATGGTCTCCGGGTTACCACACGCGCCTTTACAACAAAACTAAAACTAGATTTTCTAAAGATCTCGTACACGAAAAAGTGATGAAAGATAACTTAAAAGAGGTTTTTTTGACACACCCAATCAAACACTATTCCTACCGGTCGATCTCCGATTTCTTGAAAAAAATGGAACATTATTCATCTCTGTATGCTCAGCAACACAAACACAAAAAAAGTTCATCTCTGTGCAAAGCACTTTTAAAAGCAATCTTTGCTTTTTTTAAGTCCTATTTCTTAAAAAGAGGGTATTTAGATGGGAAAGAGGGACTCATAATTTCTGCCTACAACGGACACACAACTTTTTACAAATATCTAAAGCTCGAAGAAATCAATCGATCTGATATCACTCACAACGTAAATCGAGAGGGATAAAGGCTCGTCCACTCTGCTTTGGAATAAGCAGTTGCCCAAGGAATCTGCCCTCTGCCAAAATGTACGCACCGAATTACACATTTCCTTGCCTTTCACGTGAAGGGATTTTGCTTAACTTCTTCTCTTGATATTTACCACATCGAAACCCGATTTAGATGCAATATCTAAAAATGTTTGGTAACACGTATCTGTCACTTCTAATTGGCGGGCTAAAAGCCATAAATATTTCAGATTAGGGGTGCCAACAACGGCAAATTGATAATCTACATCAATATACAAGATCCAATAATCACCCCCAAACCATTTGAGATATTTGAAAAAGGGGACAAAACTCACTTTCAATTTTGCTTGACTTGTTTTGTCTGTAACCCAAGCAATTCCATTGACTGTAGAAAAACCTTTGGCTGTTTGACATGTATTTGTCACTTTTAACGTCCCATCTTTGCTAAGTATGTATTCAGCGCTTACACCTCGAATACATTTTTTTTCAAAACGGTTGGGCAGCAAGGCAATTTCATGCCATCGGCCTTCATACCGTTTGAGATCTATATATGTTGCTACTTCTATTTCTCCACTCCAACAGTAATAGGGGAAAAGAGCTAAAATAAGCCATGTTGTTACTTGCAATGTCGCCTTCGTTTTTCACATTGTTGCTGGTTTTGAATGCGCACCTCTTTCCTTAGGGGATGAACCTAAGCAATTCTCTTAGTGCATATTTTTTGCACGTCTTGTTCTTCTTAGAAAAGAGATCTAGAGCAATGTCTGGATGAGCTTCTCCAATTTGGTTGTATCTTGAGCGAAATGACGAATGCCTTCGGCGAGTTTTTCGGTTGCCATTGGATCCTCATTAACCATCCAACGGAAACACTTTTCATCTACAAACATTTTTTTCATTTTTATTGCTTGTGCCTCGTCCGCAGATAATGCGCGGGGAACTTCTCCTTGCGATACGCTGAGCTGTTTGAGAAGTGTTGGGGCAATTGTCAATAAATCACATCCGGCAAGTGCGATGATTTGATCGATGTTTCGAAAACTCGCCCCCATAATTTGCGTGTTGTGACCAAACTTTTTATAATAGTTAAAAATCTGTTTAACTGACATGACACCTGGATCCAAGCTCGGAGGATAAGCCTCTTTCCCTTCCTGTTTTTGATACCAATCAAAAATGCGACCAACAAAAGGGGAGATCAAAGTCACATTGACTTGGGCGCAGGCAACAGCTTGGGCCAAACAAAACATTAACGTCATGTTGCAATGAATTCCCTCTATTTCGAGCTGTTGTGCTGCCAAAATCCCCTCCCAGGTCGCTGCTAATTTAATGAGCACACGATTTCTGTCTATGCCGGCTTTTCTGTAAAGATCGATGTATTGACGCGCTTTTTTGATGCTTCCATCCACATCAAAAGAAAGGCGTGCGTCCACTTCTGTAGATACCCGGTGGGGAATGCTTTTGAGAATTTCTACTCCAAAATTGACGAAAATCTTTGTAATGATCAAGTCCAGAGGGTCTGTCCCTCCTTCAGACTTCCCATATCGAATCGCCTCTTCGATCAGAGGTTGATACTCTTTGATCGCAGAAGCTTTCAAAATAAGAGAAGGGTTCGTCGTTGCATCTGTGGGTTTGTATTGCTTAATTTCGTCAATTTCACCTGTATCAGCAACAATTGTTGTCATTTTTTTGAGTTGCTCAAGAGCTGAGGAACGAGGCATTTCCAAAAATCCTATTTGCAATTACACAGGTTAATATATAACTTGTTTTTAATAAATTTCAAAGGTGACAAGTTTTTCAGGCATATAACGAAGAGGCTTGCGATACAGTCTTTTGTAGTGTTTTTCAAAAAGTGTGACTTGTAATTTTTGAGAGTAGTATCCCGTTTCAATCCATACCTCGTCATGTTTTTTGAAAAAAGATAATAGCTCTTTCAATACCGTCTTTGATAGGTGAAGCCGCTGTCCCCCTTGAAGCCGATCCACGATAAAACACAAGGTGTAGTTGCCCGCTCTACAGATTAACTGTGCTTTGCTCGGATTGTTTTGGTAAAAAGGGATTGTGAGCGCATAGACATTGAGATAGGCTTCAATGTCATCACAGTGTCGCACGAGTTCAAAGAGAATTCCACTACTTGGAGAAGAGGGAAGATGCACAAGTTTGGCCATATCACTGCCGGGATATACACTTCGAATTGACGAGTTGACCCAAGGATCAACGCAACGACACCCCGAAAAAAGAAGTGAGAACAGAAAAAAATAGCAAAGCTTCATGCGCTTGTCGGGCGTACTAACTCTTCTTTAAGATACTCAATGGCTAAAATCTGCCAACAGATGCCGAGATCTGCGTAATCTTTTTTAATCACTTCAATGAAGGGAAGCCACTGAGTTTTTTGAAATAGGTCTTTTCTAAAGGAACCTTTGCCGTGATTACGTTCACTTTCGGCATAATCCTTCCAAGCCATTTTCAGATAATTAAAGCTGTTTTCCAGTTTTTTGTTGTCATGGACAGTTGAAAAAAAATCAAAAGATACGCGAAGCGATTGGAAACTCTTGAGTAGTTGATCCCTGATCTTTGCAAAATCTGTTTTTAAGCAAGCTGCGGTGTGGATGTGGGCATATCCCTGTTTGATCAAAAGGGCTTGCAGCATGCGAATGTCTCCCCATGGGTGCTTTGTATCGATTTGCAAGAGGTGGGCTTTACCACTGTTTGTTTCAAAGATACCGAGCACACGTACATCTTTAATGCGGTCGAAGCTATGGGCTGTTTTCACATTTTTTAAATACTCTTCTTCTGAGCAAGAGATTTTCTCAATTGATAAAGTGATCGATGGAGAAAAGATTTTTTTTTTAGACTCTACAAAACCGATTTTCACACCATCTTCAAAATGGCGTGAGGGGGATAGGAACCATCCAGAAGGGGGGTCAAAAAAAGCAAACGGAAACTGATTAGCATGTAAAACTGCGCTGAATAAGAGAAAAAATAGAAGGAGGGGGCATCCCAATGACTCACCCTCCATTTGGAGGATTAATCGGCTCAGCATGCGTGTGAGCGTGGGCGTGGGCATGAGAATGCTCTTCGGCGCTGCGATGCACTACTCCGGCAATGACTCCGATGGCTATAGCCGATCCGAGCCCCCAACCAATCATAGACATACTCACCGTCGCATCAGCGGCTGTCAACGCCCGGCGTCCAGAGACAATAGGACCCGTCTCACCTCGGTTTATTTGATAATCATGAGGAGACAGAGCTCGATTAGACCCCCAAAGTGGAGAAACGGCCAAAAGACAAGACAAAACGGCAGCTATTCTAAAAGCTGTTTCTCTGAAAATCGGTTGCGGCATTTCTTCTCAATCTTAAAACGGGAAATATCTCTGTTGCCCTCTTTTCATTTTGCACTTACCCCAAAGAAAGCTTAAGGGTGCATTTTTGACAAACATGCAGTGGAAAAATCCCTATGATCCCATGCTAACACAGGTCATCAAACCGTGCCAAGTAAAACAAGACATTTTAACATGCCTAAAAGGGGGACATTATTGAGGTTGAGTCACATGTTCTTGAGAATGCCACTGCTGAAAGAGTGCGTTTTTAATTTCTTGTTCCCCTGACTCCGAGCAATACCTTATTTCTGGTGCTTTCACCTTCTCAAGTAAGACAAATCTCGATAAAACCCCACGTTAAAACCTTGATTTTTATGCTTTTTTCCCGCAGACTCGTGGAAGATCAAAATCTACTGCATCTAACTTGGGTCATGAAGTCGACAAGTACGGGAAAAGACAAAGTCAAAAAAATTTGTGACGTTCTTAAGCGGGAAACCCTCGATCCCGCACTCAAACAAGCTGAAGCCATCCTCTGCCAAGCAAAGGAAGACGCTGCTCAAGTGATTCAAGAGGCAAAGCAAGAAGCGCAAAAAATGCATCGAGAGGCAGAAGAGCAAATTGCAGAAAAGCGGCGCGTGTTTGATTCATCCATTCACTTAGCTTGTAAAAAAAGCGTATCTACCCTCAAAGAAGAAATTGAAAATCATCTCTTCAATCCGGAACTCCGCAGGTGGATTGGTCAAGGCGCACGTGATCCACACCTCTTGGCCCAGCTGATTGAAGCCATTGTCAAAGGAATTGAAAAAGAGGGGATTGATGCTCATCTTCAGGCCCTGATTCCCTCTTGTGTTTCTATTGACGCAATCAACCGAGAGTTAGTGCAGGGGATCTTGAAGAAACTAGAGGGTAATAGTGTCCAAATCGGCGATTTTCAAGGGGGGGTAGAATTGAAAATTGTGAATCAAAACATGTCGATTGACATCACTGATAGTGCGCTAAAGTCTCTCATAGCACGTTTTGTTAGGGATGAATTTCGCACCGCGATTTTTGGCAAGGATTAGAGCTGTGCATTACTTCTTTTTGGGCAGCTTTTTACCCCCTCTGTGTTTTGGTTCCCCAACTGCAATGAGTTTTGCTTCCCTGATTGATTTACTCGAAAAGAACATGAGTATGAGAGATTTTAAGAAAATTCACTCCATTCGTAGCTTCGTGGATTTGAAAAATGTAAAGAGGCTCTTTCAAAATATTCCCCTCGATACAAGGGGAAATATGACCGAAAAAGAGTTAGATGAAGCGATTGTGACACGAGAAGGATTGCCTCATTATCTCTACGAACACTTAGATCGCCACGATCAAGCAATCAAAAAAGTGGGTCATTTCTCGCGAGTTTTTGTTGATTTTTTTCGAGAAATGGAGAATAAAAAACGCGGATTTTTATCCTTTTATTTCTCCTTCGAACGAAAGTGGCGCCTTTTGATGCTCGGGTTTAGATCCAAAAAAACCAGGCGAGATCTCACCAAAGAGCTGCAGTATGAAGACGTTCACGACCCTGTTGTCGCCTACATCCTAGCCCAAAAAGATCGCCCTCAATTCGATTTTCCTCTAGATAATCAAGACCTTCATGATCAGCTAAAACAGGTAGAAGGTCAGCCAATGGAACAATACAAAACGCTCGCGCGTTATCGATTCAATACTTGGATGGAGAGGATAGAGAAATGCCCTTTTTCTGTTGATTACATTTTGGGATATTTTGTCCAATTCATGCTCATTGAAGACTGGCAAAGCTTAAGTCGTGAAAGGGGATATCAAAAGCTAAGTGAAATCGTCGGAGAGTAATTTTCTTAGGGTCACTTCCAAAGAGTAAAAGGAGAATCATGAATGAGCAAAGTGCAAGTGTAACAACTGGGAAAGTGGTTAAGGCTTTTGGAAACTTGGTGCATGTCCAATTTGCAGGACATGTAAGGCAAGGAGAAGTGGCCACAATTCAAGTAGAAGATGTTTGGCTCAAAGCGGAAGTCATTGAGATTTCTGGAAATATTGCCAAACTCCAAGTGTTCGAAGATATACACGGTGTCCAGCTTGCAACTCCCGTTCGTTTTTCTTCAGCCCTCCTGGAAGCGGAGCTGGGGCCCGGATTGCTCAGTTCCGTGTTTGATGGACTTCAAAATCCGCTTCAAAAAGTGGCCGATGCTTCTGGCCTTTTCTTGGAACGAGGCGTCTATCTGCCGCCACTTAATCGAAAAAAACATTGGACTTATCAACCCACTGCAAAGGTAGGTGCCATTGTGCATCGGGGAGATGAAATAGGCATGACGATAGAAGGACGCTTTCAACATAAAATCATGTGTCCTTTTTCTATGCGGGGCACATGTACCCTCGTTTGGACAGCTGAGCCCGGTTCCTATACCATTGATGAGGTGGTTGCAAAAGTCAAAGACGACAAGAGCAATGAATGGGAGATTTCAATGGTGCAAAAGTGGCCCATAAAAATTCCTTTGATGGAGGGGAAAAAAATAAAAGCGACAAAGATGATGGACACGGGACTGAGGATCATCGACACTCAATTTCCCATTCTCAAAGGGGGAACATTTTGCACTCCTGGTCCTTTTGGGGCGGGAAAAACCGTTTTGCAGCATAATCTATCTAAGTTTTCCTCTGTAGATCTCGTCATTGTCACGGCTTGTGGAGAGCGGGCAGGTGAGGTAGTAGAGGTGCTCAAAACATTTCCTCATCTCATTGATCCACACACAAACGAGTCTCTGATGAGCCGCACTGTTATTATCTGTAACACCTCTTCAATGCCCGTGGCGGCCCGGGAAGCTTCCGTTTACATGGGAGCGACCTTCGCAGAATACTACCGCCAGATGGGATTTGATGTGCTCCTCCTAGCTGATTCGACGTCCCGTTGGGCTCAAGCGATGAGAGAAATGTCGGGTCGATTAGAGGAGATTCCAGGAGAGGAGGCGTTCCCGGCTTACCTAGCCTCTCGGATCGCCAATTTCTACGAGCGATCTGGTGTGATTTCGATGAAAAATGGGCAGACGGGATCGATGACGATTGCCGGAACAGTCTCTCCCGCAGGGGGCAATTTTGAAGAACCGGTCACTCAGGCAACTTTGGCTTCAGTGGGTGCGTTTTTGGGACTCTCCCGCCAGCGTTCGGATGCACGTAAGTACCCTGCTATTGATCCGTTGATTTCTTGGTCTAAGTATATCGATGCCGTCGGGGAAGATCTGAGCTCTGTTATTGAAGGGTGGACAGAGAAAAATCAAAGGGCTGCTCATATCCTGAAACGGGGAGATGAAATCGGTAAGAGGATCGAGGTGGTTGGAGAGGAAGGAATTACTGTTGATGATATGATTTTGTTTTTAAAATCTGAGCTTTATGAGTTTAGCTATTTACAACAAAACGCCTTCGATAAGGAGGATGCCTACTGTCCTCTTAAAAGGCAGATTGCCCTCTTTGGTTTGATGCAAAAGATTTTTGACCTACACTTTTCGTTTCAAGGTCCGAATGAAGCCCGTAGTTTTTTCTTAGAGCTGCAAAGTGATATTAAGAACATGAACTTTATGCCCTTTGAATCGGAAAGATATTGCCACGCTTTGTCCGCCATTGAATCGAGGTTAGAACGAGCCACTGCTTAGAGGAAAAGTGATGCAAAAGGTTTATGATAGAATCGTTGATATTCGCGGTAATTTAATCACCGTGATGGCAAAAAAAGTTAAAATAGGGGAGATGGGAAGTATCGAGCGAAAAAATGGACAGGTTACATGGGCTTCTGTCCTCAGCCTCGATGGGGAAAAAGTGACATTGCAGACATTTGAAAATCCTCGTGGTATATCGACGGGTGATCGAGTGACTTTTCTAAGTCATCGGATGAGAGTAATATGCGGGCCCTCACTGATGGGCAGACGCTTAGATGGCTCAGGACGTCCAATTGATGATGGTCCTTCGGTCATAGGGGAAAAGATCGACATTGGTCGCCCCTCTTTTAATCCAGTTAAGAGGGTGGTTCCGCATCAGATTGTACATACTAACATTCCGATGATCGATGTGTTTAATTGTTTAGTAAAATCCCAAAAAATTCCCATTTTTTCCGTTGCGGGTGAGCCTTACAATCCGCTTTTGATGCGCATCGCCAATCAAACCGATGCCGATATTGTCATCATTGGGGGCCTGGGATTGCGTTATGACGATTACCAAGCTTTTATTGATAACGCTGAAAAGTCCGGATCGATAGAAAAAACGATCATGTTCATACACAAGGCCACCGAACCGGCTGTGGAATGCATGCTGGTGCCCGACATGGTGCTTGCCTGCGCTGAAACATTTGCCGTACAGGACAAAGACGTGCTCGTATTGTTAACCGATATGACCGCTTTTGCCGATGCCATCAAAGAGATCATGATTACCATGGATCAGGTGCCTTCAAACCGCGGGTATCCCGGTTCCCTCTATTCTGATTTGGCTTCCCGTTATGAAAAAGCGGTTGATATTGATGGAAGTGGGTCGATTACCGTGATTTCCGTGACTACCATGCCAGGTGGTGACGTCACGCACCCAGTTCCGGACAACACGGGATACATTACCGAAGGGCAATTTTACTTGCACGGGGGAAGGATTGATCCGTTTGGTTCTCTCTCCCGTTTGAAACAGCAGGTAATCGGCAAAGTAACACGTGAGGATCATGGGCACGTCGCCAATGCTCAAATCCGCCTTTATGCCGAATCGAATAAAGCCAAGGAGAGAGAAGCTATGGGCTTTCGTCTATCTCACTGGGATTATAAACTCATCGAGTTTTCCCGCCTGTTTGAACAGCGCATGATGAATCTCCAAGTCAATATGCCTCTTGAAAAAGCACTTGATTTGGGATGGACTACCCTCGCGGATTGTTTCGAGCCTCACGAAATTGGCGTGAAAAAAGGTATCGTCGATAAATATTGGCCAAAATGAACCTCTATGGCACAGATCAAATTTACAAAAAATGAACTCAGAGACCAGCAATACAAACTGAGTCAACTACAGAAATACTTGCCTACTTTGCAGCTTAAAAAAAGCATGTTGCAAGTAGAAGTTAATCAGGCCATTTCTGAAATTGAAGATCTAAACCGTGCCTATAAAGAAGAAAAGAAACAAAATGAGCTTTTTTCCGCTCTTTTGACCGACCCCGAATCTCTTATTCTCTTTGAGGGAACAAGGGTCATAGAAGTAGAAAAGCGCTATGAAAATATTGCAGGTGCAGACATTCCTCACTTTTCAAAAGTGGTATTTGCAAAAGTGAGTTACGCGCTTTTTGATACTCCAATTTGGATAGATGATGCCCTCGATTCTCTACGCTCGCTTATGGTGGCAAGGCAGAAAATTTATCTAGCTGAAGAAAAGAAGAGAATACTGGAAAAAGAGTTGAGGGAGGTATCTATCCGAGTGAATTTGTTTGAAAAAATCATGATTCCTCGTAAGGAGAGCGCCATCAAAAAGATTAGAGTCTTTTTAAGTGACCAAGAACTGGCATCGGTTGCACAAGCAAAAGTTGCCAAAAACAAGATTATCCAGAGAAAAAATCGAGAAAAACAGCGGATCATGTCATGATCATTCCTTTAAAAAAGTATCTCTTCATCGGTGTAAAAGAGGATATGCACCTCTTTTTCCAAAAGGCACAAAAAGAAGGATTTATTCAATTCATTCAGCCCCCAAAGCGACGTGTGCAGCCTCTCTTAGAGGAGCAGAAAAAAATGGTAGAAGCACTCAAAACGCTCTGCGCAATGCCCAAATGCAAGCAAAACCGTCTCATCGACAGTCCCGATCCGATTGCACTAGCAGAGGGTATTCTCAAAAATAAGAAACAGCTCGAAAAGCTGCAAGAGGACCAAAGGCTTTTCAATATAGAGCGTGCTCGTGTTAAACCTTTAGGGGATTTCTCTCTTGCTGACGTTCGGGATATCGAAAAGAACGGGCGCAGGCACATTCAATTTTTTTGCATCAAAAGGTCCAATACAAAAAAAACTGTTCCTCCAGACTATCTCATCTATCTAAATACTGAATATGACATGGATTATTACATGAGTATTAGTTCACGAGTAGAAAGTTTTCCTAAAATGATTGAAATGCACGTCGAAAAATCGCTGTCTTTCATAGAAGAATCACTATTGAAGGTCGAAAGGAAGATCAAACAGTGCGAACACGAGCTCAGAGAAGATACAGCTTATGCAAGTTATTTAAAGGAGCACTTGATTGCGCAAATCAATCAAGATCAACTTGAGTATGCCCAAGGGAGTGTTGATACTCACATGGATGATCTTCTGTTTGCCAGTGAAGCCTGGATTCCAGAAAATCGAGTGCATTCCCTGTTCCCCTTTTTAGAAAATTTGGGGATTCATGCAGAGGAAATTGCGGTTGAAGAAGGAGAGCGCGTTCCGACTTACATGGAAAATCAAAACTTTGGGAAAATGGGAGAAGATCTCGTACATATCTATGATGTACCCTCTTCGAATGATAAAGATCCATCCCAATGGGTTTTTTGGTCTTTTGCCATTTTTTACGCCATGATTATTTCTGACGCAGGCTATGGACTGATTTATCTATCGCTTGCTCTTTTCTTAAAAAAGCGGTTTGCCAAAGGTGGTGCCAAACTCAAGCGCTTCTTCCTTCTATTCAAGGTGTTATCCATTAGCGTGATTATATGGGGAGTGATGGCTGGCTCTTATTTTGGCATCTATGTGCAACCGAAAAATCCCATCAACCGTACCTCTTTGCTTCATATTTTGGCCGTTAAGCAAGCGAGCTATATGATTCAAACCGAAAATGGACACTATCAAGAGACTGTCGAATTGTTCCCAAACTTAAGGGAGGTCAAAAATCCAGAAACATTTTTGCAAAAAGGAACAAGAGTCGAGGTGGGTGGACGGGTAAAGTATGCGTTATACGATGACCTACGCGATGGCATTTTTATGGAACTTTCTCTGCTCGTGGGTGTGATCCATATTTGTCTTTCTCTCGTCAGATACGCCCCGCGTCACTACGCGGGTATAGGGTGGGTGTTCGCAATCGTAGGGGGGTATCTCTATTTTCCGCAAATTTTAGGTGCCACCTCTTTGCTTCATTTTTTGAAATGGATTCCCAAACGCACCGCTTTTGAAGTGGGCTGGCAACTATTAATCGGAGGCACGGGTTTGGCCCTCTTCCTTGCGCTCCTACAAAATAGGTGGAAAGGATTAGTTGAAATCACAAAACCCATCGAGATCTTTGCCGATGTTTTGTCTTACCTCCGCCTGTATGCGTTGGGGCTAGCCGGGATGATTCTCGCCGAAACGTTTAATGGAATGGGTGAAAGATTGCATTTTGCTCTTGGTTTTTTTGTGATTTTGCTCGGCCATACAACAAATATTGCAATAGGCATGATAGGGGGAACCATTCACGGTCTACGTCTGAATTTCATTGAATGGTATCACCATTGCTTCAGCGGCGGAGGCAAACGGTTTCATCCCTTAAAATTATTACAAGTTAAAGGAGACTAGAGATGAATTTTGACATGATTGGACCAGCACTTGCCCTGGCGTTTGGCTGCATAGGAAGCGCCATCGGGTGTGGAATTGCCGGAATGGCTTCGCACGGGATCATGAGTCGTGTCGACGAAAATCACGGTAAGTTTATTGGGATGTCGGTGTTACCCTCCTCTCAGGCAATTTATGCGTTTATTTTGATGATTCTAATGCGCAAAGCCATCCTCGCAAAAACGCTCACAGCATGGAACGGGATCGGAATCGGTGCCTCTGTTGGTTTGGCGATCATGCTCTCATCAATTTACCAAGGGATGTGTGCAGCCACGGGCATTCAAGCTTCGGCAAAGCAACCCGGTATTTATGGTAAGTGTTTCACAGCGCTCGGCATCGTCGAATCGTTCTCACTTTTTGCTTTTGTCTTCGCGCTGATGCTCATTCCTTAAGGTACAAAGAGAAAGTGTTAAGGCGCTTCATCCCGGACGAGTGGGAACACTCACCTGTTTAGGGCTGGGATGGAAGCTCGCCTGGATTTTGAGATTTTATCTTGTAAAATACTTTTCAAATAATCCTTGGACTAGATGGTTTGGGCGTCAATCCCGAAAGGGACCATACCATGAAAAAACAGAAGGGGGCAATTTGGTCTTTTTCCGCTCAAGTGACTGTCAATGCGCGAGCAGCAATGCTTTTATCTTTTAAAGATTTTCATGTATACATGCTTCATACACTTTTTCTAGATCTCCATCTTTTGGATACTGATCTTCTATTTTCTCTTTATTGACTTTGAAATAAAAGTCTGTATAGCTCATTTTTTGAATTGGTCGTGCCCTTTTTGCATGGAAAAATTTTTGATTTCTTGACAAGCTGCATCCACATATTCTAGAGTTTTGATGAGACAAGTAGCCTGAGTTTGAATTAATCTAAATTGAGTTAAAGCACGTGCGTGTTTGGAGAGTTGCTTGTCTGTTGCATATCTCAGCTCTTCGGTGAGATGACCTACTTCTTTTTGAAGAAAGGCAATGTCATCATTGTGTTTTTGCATGCGATCATTGGGTTGTATTCCCACTTTTTGAGCGAGCTCTTCAGCAAAATCCTTGCATCTTTTTGCCACATCTTCTTGCAATTCATCATGAATGAATCTCATAGTTTCGTGGCACATCTCCTCATATGTCAGAGATTTATCATTATTTAGACGCTTTAGATACTCCTTTACTGTCTCTTCTTTCCATACATATCGATCTATTGTGTCTTCATATACTGTCATATCTCTTTTGTTCATCCAAACCGATTGCCTGCTGATATCTTTGTCGCAAATCTTTTTATACATATCGGAAAGTTTCGATTCCGTATAGGATACACGGGACACCAACTGATCAAGCATGTGGCATAGTTTTTTCTTATTATCCGATTTGAGTTGTCTACTTTGGAATAGGTCATATGCAAAAAGCCCACCGGCGACAAGGCCTGCTGTACAAAAAGTTGCAGCCCATAAAGCGACTTTACCGGCTGTGCTAAGCCATGTATCATATCCATGAAATGCATACAGATTTATTCTGGGATATGTACATTTAAAGCTTTTAATATCAAAAAGTTGAGTGTTAAATGTTGCGAGAGATCTTTTAGCAACTCGTGCGACAGAAGCATCCCGAGTTTCGATTGCCGAGTCAACAGCATGGCTCGGGGCAGTTGCAACAGAACTACTCAGACTTGAAGTGCAGTTCATTTTATTCATATTAATCCTATTCTAAATGTTTACTAGTACGGCTTCATAGCCTTCATATAATGAATCTTCGGCTAAATTAGCTATTATGAGCGTATTTAATAATAGTTATGACCCTGATGAGGACTCGCTTTTTAAGAGGATATAGCCCCGCTGTAAGCTTTCTGTTTCAAAAGATGCAACGCCCCCCATACTCACTACGAGTTCCGGTAAAGTTTTACCCATTTCATTCGCCAATTTAGCGAAATGTTCTTGTCCCCGTTTAAGAGCTCGCTTTTTTGTATTTTCCAATGTGTTATTTATGTATTCCATATCTCCATTTAGAAAAGTTGCTTTGGCTTGGAATGAAGAAGATATATCTTTATTGAACTCTTCGACTAAACGAGCGACATGAGATGGTGGTAGGGAAGATGTATTTTTTTCCTCTCTTCCAACGCCTCGAGCTAATTCCTCAACGTGGGTCTTTACCATGTCTATCTCAATTTGTAGCTTCCCAACAATGGCCATAGCTGCTTTATACATGTTTTCACCACTGAGTCTTTGTAGCTCTTTTGAAGGTGTGTCTTCCCCTTTCCATAGAGGAACCATTTCTCTTGTTTTTCCGGTCATTTTTTTATAATCATCAGACACTTTACATCTTAGTTCGAATACACACGATGATAGCTGATCAACTATGTGGCACACCTCTTGCTTTTTATCTGGTGTAATTTTGACATTCCGAGCTACGTCATGTAAGAGCAAACCACCGGCAAAAAGGCCTAAGGTGCAGAAGGTTGCAAAATATAGAGCCACTCTACCGGCTATAGAAGACATAGAGTCATCTTGACGAAATTTATAAAGACTCATTTTGGAGTATTTTACTTCTTTAAGTTTTTGAAATTTACTTATTTTAGTATAGAGATCCACAGTTTTTTCAAAGAATTGTTTAGCGAATTGCGCAGTCGCGGAGTTTCTACTGTTAACTTCCTGATCAAGCGTTTGAAAAGGAGAAATCTGATAAGGTTGGACAGAAGAAATAATTGTATTCATATTTATTTTTGGGGTTTTCATTATTGTTAATAATATCCAGATGATTATAACATATTTAAATATTTTATTTTACATAATAAAATATTTAATATAAATAAATTGCAAATACTTGAATACAATAAATTAAGAATCTCTCCTATAAATAGATTTTGATGTTAAAACTATAGGTTATTGTTTGTAAATTGATTATTTAAGATTTTTATTATAAAAAGGTTAGGTGCAAGTAAGCCAAATAGGCTTTGTGGACTGTATTGAAAAATCAGATCGTTCAACAAGATTAAAACATCGACTTTCAGTTTTTCTTTTTAAACAACTGATTGACTGATAGATATAAAAAATCGTCTCTTCAAACACATCACAAAATGCTCAACTTTTAAGCGAGGGGCTCTACTTGATGTAATTAATCAATATCTTTGATTCATATACTCGCGTATCGCTAAACTCATAGCCCAGTTGTGAAATTTTTCTTGGAATGATTGATAGCAATTAAATTTTTTACTCAGACATTCTATATCTCTAGTGAGAGAAGTTGCTTTCGCTTGGAATACCGAAGATATATCTTTGTCTAATTGTTCAGATGTAAGAGTGGTATGGGATGATAATGGAAAAGATTCGCTTTCTTTTTCTATTTCAACATCTTGAGCTAATTCCTCGACGTGGGTCTTTAACATATCTATCTCAAGTTGTAGCTCTTCAACAATGGAGACAGCTGATTCATACATTTCGTTACCATTTAATCTGGGTAGCTTTAGTCTTTGTAACTTTTTTGAAGGCGTTTCTCCCCTTGGCCGTAGGGGAATCATCTCTTTTCTTCCTCCGGTCATTTTTTTATAAGCATCAGAAACTTCAGATCTTAGGACGCATACGCAAGATGCTAGCTGATCAATTATGTGGCATATCTCTCGCTTTTTATCTGATTCAAGTGTGAAATTATGAGCTACGTCATATACAAGTAAGCCAGCGGCCAAAAGGCCCCCAGTACAGAAGGTCGCAAAATATAAAGCGATTCTGCCGGCTGTGGAAGACATAGCATCATTTTTATGAAATTTATAGAGGCTCATTGTGGAGTGTCTTAATGTCTTAAGTTTTTGAAATGCAGTTATTTTAGTATATAAGCTTGCGGTTCTTTCAAAGAATTTTCTGGCAAAGCGCGCAGTAGCAGAATCCCGATTTTCGATCCCCTGATCGAGCACTTGAGCAGGAGCAACCCGATGTGATTGAGCGGGATAAGTAACTGATAATGAATTAGTATTTGTTTTATTCATAATTTATTTTTTCTTTTGCATTTTTAATGATTTTATAAGAATTTTAACATAAAATTCTTTATTTATAGCAAATAAATTTGATAAACGAGAACCTTGCTTAAGAGCAGATTTTGATATTAAAACCATAATTTTTTATTTGTAGATTTTTTATTTAAGTATTTTATTATAAATAGATTAAATTTAATTAGGTTAAACATCATTCATACGAGCACGCCCCTGGACGCAAGGTCCCCGGTGGAAAAATTCGCAACATATAAAGCTACTTTTACTGGCTATGAGAGACATGGTGTCATCTTTGCGAAATGGATGCAAAGTCATGGATTTGGGGCATTTTATTTTTTAAATTCTTGAAATTCGACTTTATCAAAATATTTTTTCACTTAGACAATTCCCGCATGGAGACTCACTTGCTCTGGCTGTGTTGAAAAATAGAATTAATTGAAAGAATGGCCATCCCGGCAAATTCTCTCTTAAGCTGCTTTCACACGATTCATCATCATGATTGCTTTTAACGCACCTTATGCCCTCTGAGTGGATGTGTTCCTAGAAAAGATACCTCCTTTAAACAGCCTTTTTAGGCTACAAAATCAGCTTTCCGAAAAAGGCTCTTTTGCTATTGTCCAGTCAACTTTGCAAAAGATCGATGTGGCTAAAGCATCCCCTTCCAACCCTTTGACAATAGATATTGCATAGTTCCTTTCCTTGGATAAACCTTTTTTTGCATTCTTTTGAGAAGAAGTGAGAGGCTTAGCTTCTCTTTTTCAAATCATTCTCCTTACCTTAGCTTAAGGTCATAACCTCCATCTGCTTTTACTTCTAAAGAGACATGCTTCAATTAGACCTTGAGCCTGACTAAAGTCAGCTAAGTAAGTTATCTGTAATATTCATTTCTCCTTCTCCATACACCTTTAATACCAGTAGCATCTAAAACAGGATAAACTGAGGTCTTCTTGAAGAAAGTTTAGGTCAAACGATAGAGCAAGCCCTCTTAGCTATGAAAAAAGTAGGTAGGTAGAATGACTCCAGGAACAAGACGTGGCAGAAGAGACTCAAGGCCCGCTCCTCCAAAGATCGATAAGTAAGATGATACTGATTCTTGAAGATAAGGAGCAGTCGTATATGTGCTAAAGAAAATAAGAGGGGATGTCCCCTCTTATTTTCTTGGGCCCTTGACGATTTAAGCACTTCTTCATCTAATTAAAAAAGTGATGCTTCCTCTTAAAGATTAGTAATCTATATAGATTAAATCAATTTATAATAACACAATTAAATGTGTTTTTCACTATAGTGAACGAGATATTTATTAAAAATAATAAAAATCGGTGAAATAAATTATGCATGCTTCTCCTATCCAACCCTCTCAGATTGCTCCTGCTCAAATGCTCGATTTAGATCAGGGCGCCCCTATTCAGAACACCAAAAATCCAAGTTCCATACTTCAAGTAGTACGAATAGCACTTGAAAAACTTATATACAGTGTTAGTAAAACAGCGGATACAGAACGTTTTACAGCAAAATATCCCAATATTAGCTTTTACACTCATACAGATGGCACAAAGAAGACAGCTGCCAAAGTGGCTCTATTGTGGGCCGTAACTTTTTGCACTGGAGGACTGCTCGCTATTTTTCTATTGCTCAGCGACTTAATTAAAGGAGAGCATCGCACGGTTCAATCGGATCAAAAACAGGTGATGTGTCAATTAATCGACGAGATGGCCTCCTTTATATATCGTGCACAATTTGAGATTAATGATGTGCGGGCACAAATGTGTCGAAAAAAGATGGCACTGGGCCTGCTTACAGAGGAACAACCATCAACAAGCATGGAACATCTAAAATATGAGCAACTGCCCCTAGAAGGGGTGTTTGGGGTGATGCGAGCCGACATCAATGCTTTAAAGGCTCATGTCGAAGCTTTAGCTCGAAAAGCTAAGGTTGAATCAAAAAATAGAATACCTTTCTTAAACAAAGATGACATCAAGGAGCTAGAAAAGCGAGCTAAAATCGAATTAACCGAAATAATTTGCCTAGCTAAAGATGTAGAAAATATCAATAAGATCTGCCAAGCGATCAGAAGTTCAGTTTTGAAAAAGTCGCAGATATTCCACATGCTTGATCAGCTATCAACTTATGTATGCAACCTAAGATCTGAATTTTCTCATGCTTGTGAAAAAATGACTGGGGAAAGAAGGATCATGATACCTCTATGGAGAAGGGAAAATCCACCTTCAAAAGAGCTAAGAAAATTCAATGGTAACGAAATGTATCAAGCAGCTATAGCCATTATTGAGGCGCTACAAATTGAGATAGATATGGTAAAGACCCGCGTCGAAGAATTAGCTCGAGGTGTTGGAATAGAGAAAAAAAATAGCTCTTTTCCGTCACCATTTTATGTTACTCTTAAATCTCAAGAGTTAGATCAAGATATATTGTCTGCATTCCAAGCCAAAGCAATTTCTCTAACTAGAGATATAGAATCTACACATCAAAAATTGGAAATTATGAAACAGGAAGCTCTTGGACATGGAAAAGAATACTTTGCTAAATTGGCCAATGAAATGGGTAAGACTTTACCAGAGCTCATAGTAAGTATGGGGGGCGTTGCATTTTTTGAAACAGAAAGATTAAAGCAGGGCTATGTCCTCTTAAAACAGCTTTATACAAGGTCAGTTTTAGAAAAGCTAAAGATATGCCACATGGTTGACCAGCTATCATCTTATATATGCGACCTAAGATCCGAATTTTCTCATGCTTGTAAAAAAATAACCGGGAAAAGAAGAGTGATGATTGCTCTATGGACGAAGGGGGACATACTTTCAAAAAAGCTAAGAAAACTCAATGGTAATGAAATGTATCAAGCAGCTGTAGCCATTGTTGAAGCGCTACAAATTGAGATAGACATGATAAAGACCCGCGTTGAAGAATTAGCTCGAGGTGTTGGAATAGAGGAAAAAAGTACGCCTGCTGCGTTACCATCTCACATCACCTCTGTACTCGAAGAGTTAGACGAAAATATATTTTCCGGATTCCAAGCCAAAGCAATTTCTCTAAGTAGAGATATAGAATCTACACATCAACAATTGGCAATTACGAAACAGCAAGCTCTTGGACATGGAAAAGAAGACTTCGCTAAATTGGCCAATGAACAGAAATCTTCCAGCGGGGTGTCGCACCCTATTAAAAAGAGCTCTATTTTTCAATCAAAATAAATACAAGGAAAAGTCTATAAAAGATTTAGGGAAGATATCCTAGCAAAATCGATTTAACCTGAACGAGCGGGAAATCCCACCTGTTTAGGGGTGGGATGAAAGCTTGCCTTGACTTTGAGGTTTTTTTTCTTATAAGTGGTTTGGGTATCAATCCCTAGAACCCTTTGTCTTTAGGCAAGGGAGTAGTCCACGGAGAGCTCTATTTGAAGAGCGCGCCTATTCAAAGGGTAAAGAGGAGATAATAAATGATCCGATTCAGATATCAAACTTAACTTCGAAGGAGGCTTTTCAAGTCCACGATCTAGTTTCCGACATTATTTACTGTTTTTTCAAAACTGATCTTGTGATATCTCGACAGATCTTATTGATGTTGTCTAATTCTTCAGCTAGGCAGGCTACTTCGGTATAATGCTGAGAAAAACTATCTTTTAAGTCGCATTGAGCTCGCTGTTCTAACCCTTTAATGTCATCTTCGTTCAAGATCGATACTCTGTTTTTTGATTTAACCTTAGCTTTTCGAGCTAAAGCCTCGACGTGAAACTTCAAAGCATTTATATCAGCTCGCATCATCTTAAACACAACTTCCAAGGGCATTTGCTCATATTTTAGATGCTTCATGCTTGTTGATGGTTGTTCCCCTGTGAGCAGGCCTAGCACCATCTTTTCTCGATACATGTGTTCCCGTACATCATTGATCTCAAATTGTGCACGATATATAGAGGAGGCCATTTCGTCGATCAATTGACACATCACCTTTTTTCGATCCGATCGAACTGTGCGATCTTCTCCTACAGCTAAATCAATGAGAAATAAAAAAATAGCAACAAGTCCGGCAGTGCAGAAAGTGATGGCCCATAACAAGATCACTTTGACGGCCGTCTCTTGTGTGCCATCTGTATAGGTGTAGAAGCTAATATTGGGATATTTTGCTGTAAAACGTTCCATATCGGCTGCGTTACTTGCACTGTGTATGAGTGCTTCAAGTGCTACTTGCACCACTTGAGTCATGGAACTTTGATCTTTGATTTTCTGCACGGAGGCGCTCTGATCTAAATAGGTATGGGTAGAAACAGCCACAGATTGGTTACGGTTGGCTTGGTTTGCAAAGCTCATGCATGTCTATTTTATTAAAATGATCAGATATTTACTCTAAAATCATAAATTCTTTTTTGTCAATCGATGAGTGAGATGAAATGTAATACGGTTAGCCCATTTTTAAGAAGAGTAATTTTGGTGTCTGTTTGATAAAAGCCAAGATTAAGGAGGTATACAAAAGGTGCTTTCTATCTAAACAAAGGCTACCTTCTTGATCTCTTGACAGGCCTGATTAATATTTTTTAACCTGGACGAGCGGGAAATCCCACCCGTTCAGGGGTGGGATGAAAGCTCGCCATAAGGAATAGAGAAACAGCTCGGAGATCACACCGAACTGACCTGAAGAGCTAACCTATTTTCCGGGAAATTTTATTTTGAATACGTGGACTAAAAATGGTAAAATGCCTGTATGAAGCAAAGAAAATCGTTTGTGTTCAGACTTCGACCTACTAAGAAACAAAAGCGGCTTTTGCAGGAGCAATTAGACGAGTGTCGGTGGCTATACAACGAGTTTTTGGAGCAGCGGAAACTTTCCTGGGAAGAGCTCGAACAATCCCTAACGAAGTATGAACAACAACAGCTGCTTCCACTGATCAAGGAAGAAAGACCCTCTCTGCTGTCTGTGCACTCACAAGTATTGCAGAATGTAGGAGACAGGCTGGATAAAGCTATGAAGGCCTTTTTCCGAAGGGTCAAGGCTAAGAAGCAACCAGGGTTTCCTCGCTTTCGTGGTCGACATAGGTATGATAGCTTTTGCTATCCCCAATCTGGTTTTGCCGTTCAAGGCAAGCATGTCAAGCTATCAAAAGTGGGAAAGATTCGCTTCAGTTTGCATAGGCCAATATCGGGGAAAATAAAGACGTGCACAATCAAGCATTTGCCATCA
>Ga0126343_10000013_pt1 | contig 54199 bp, 53 predicted proteins | sample Cyp2metagenome_FD_92531 | JGI IMG/M metagenome (GOLD analysis project Ga0126343, IMG submission 92531) | Coral microbial communities from Lord Howe Island, Old Settlement Bay, Australia - Cyphastrea 2 metagenome | ecosystem: Host-associated > Invertebrates > Cnidaria > Coral ...
CATGCCGTTATCCATCCGTGAATGGGAATGCCCAGGTTGCCATATGGTGAACGACAGGGACATAAACGCCGCCCGTAATATAAGAGATATTGGTTTAGCTGATTCGCTGGGACACAGCGGTTGCATAAAGAGTTCCCCTGTAGATCGTCCTGTCAGCGCAGGTTCTACAGCGAAAGGTGTTGAGTGTTCTCAACATGGGTCGCAAGAAGCCCCCACTATAGCCGCCTAGCGGCTTAGTGGTGGGAGTATGTCACAGCGTCCGGCAAGCTGGGCCAAGTGTTGCACCGGGATGGGCAGCTGTTCCAGTTCCAGGGCGTCGAGCAGGTTTTTAATGCCTAATCCCAACTCGGTATCCCCTTCAATCATCAGTCGGCGTTGGAAAAACAGCGTATCCGGATCTTCCTGACGGCTGGCCAATTGTAATAATGCCTTGCTGTCGCCCTGAAACGCCACATCAACGTGTCGTGGGCTGGTGGCCGTTAATTGCCGGCCATCAAAGCTGATGTAGACGCTCAAGTCGATGTCAGTAACATGAATTTTCAGGCACCGGTCTTGCAGAAAGTCGAAATCGCCTTCAGCAATGGGCAGGCGAAAAATACGGTTAATGACACGGGTCATGGGGGTACTAACCACAAACGACGGAAGAAGTTTAATTGGTAAGCCCAGTAGCGCCATTCCCGGTTTTTTCATCCCTTTGGGGAAGGGCAGGGAGGGGAGTCGGAATGGTGAGTTCAATGGCAGCTCCTTCTCAGGTTACTGACGCTAACGCGGTTTTCAATGGTGTCCCGGTCAAGGCGGTAGAGCTCATCGAGTAACCGCAGTTGCAAGGTACCCGGCCCGGGGCAGTTATGGCTGGCCAGCTCGCCGGCAATGCCCAGACAAACAAGACCGGAGATGGCCGCAACCAGAGGTTGGTCGCATACCGCCAGAAACGCACCAATAAGGGCAGTTGCCGTACATCCGGTGCCGGTTACCTTGGCCATCATAGGGTGGCCATTGTCTGTTTTGTAGACCTCATGGCCGTCGGTAGCGTAATCGCTGGCTCCGGTAACGGCAATCACCAGGCGATGCTCGCGGGCTTTTTCCTGAATAAAGTGCAGCGTGGATTCGCTGCTGTTGCTGCTGTCTACCCCCTTGCCGGCGCTGGCATCGGTAAACAGCGAGGTTATCTCAGAGGCATTGCCGCGCACCACCGTTGGCTGGAGTTCAAGCAGTCGCTGGTTGCTGGTCAGGCGAAATGGAGTGACGCCTGCGCCAACCGGATCAAGAATCCAGGGCTTATTCATCATGGTGGCCGTCTTGGCCGCCTGCACCATGCTTTGCAGGCTGTCACTGGTGATGGTACCGCTGTTGATCACCAAGGCATTGGCAAGGCCAACCATATCGGCCATCTCTTCAGGCGCACTGGCCATTATTGGCGAGGCGCCGATGGCCAGCAGTGCATTGGCGGTGGTGTTGGTGACCACTGCATTGGTGATGTTATGAACCAGAGGTTGCTTTTCCCGCAACTTGCCAAGGGCGTGGATGATCTGTGTTTGCATGAGAGATCCTGTTATTCGAACCCAATCATAAAGGTGCGCCTGGTTGCATGAATTGACGTCGGTCACGATGTTATCCGATCACAAATGGAGGCAAAAATAAAACACGCGCGATCACATATTTTCCAGTTAGTTATTTTTCTTGTTTTTTGGTTTTTTTACAAAAAAATATCTCGCATTTATTAGTTAAAAAAGTTTTATCATGTATTGTTTTTTTTTCATTGTAGCGATATTTTTTACCACGTAGCCGGTCCCTCCGGTTGCCCGTTTTTATCACCAGTTGACCAGTCAACTTCAATGATTCCGGCCTTGGATCAGGATATCCGTAAGTCACGCTGATGGGTCCGTACGACCCAAAAGAACTTAGGTGTTTGCCGTAGTCAGTAAAGAGATTTTTCACTGTTAGTTCATGGCCGTTTTTACAGCGCCGGATGTTTGCGCTGATTTTTTGGGGTGGGGAGATATGTTTAACCGGGATATGCTGGCAGATACTTTTGCCATGATTACTTGGGGTATAGTGGTTGGCATGAGCGTTGAACTGCTGGCTGGTCTGAGTTTTGAACAGTCTTTGCAGTCCCGGCTTTTAAGTATTCCGGTTAATCTGTTAACGGCCAGGGCTTATGGTTTGTACCGCGACTGGCTTGTCCGTCGGGGGCAGGTAATTGGCACCGGATTTTTCCAGATGGCATTGCTGGATGTGCTGGCATTTATTTCTTTTCAGATTCCGTTATACGCAACAATGGTCTTTTTCACCGGTGCCAGTGTTGAGCAGGTGATTGCTGCCTGTACCGGACAGATAGGCGCCATGATCATCATGGGTCGTCCATACGGCATCTACTTGCAGGCGTGCCGTAACTGGTTCAAACCGGCCAATGTACCTGCCATGTAATACATTGGTCGTTTACAAAAAAACCTTGTCTGCAGACAAGGTTTTTTTGTCCTGAGGATGCCAAAAGGCATCGCTCAGGAGGGAGTAGAAAACCGCTATTTCTTTCTGGGCAAGTGCGACTCAACCAGCCAGGTCAGTTTATCAAGCTCCCGGGTTCTTGCCGTCAGCAGATCGACGGAAACCGGATCATTGTTTCCCATATCAGCTATCGCCTGCAAAGCCAGGCTGGTGACAAACGCCAGGCGCTGGCCAATAACTTCAATATGTTCATCAATTGAGCTCAACGACGCTGGGTAAGTGGGCAGGATGCTTTTGCTGGCCACGGTTTGCAGCGTACCCTCAGGTTTGCGACCCAGCTGGGCGATGCGCTCGGCAATATCATCCGTGGTGTCTTCAACGGTTTCGGCAACTTCATCAAACAGACGGTGCACGGACAGGAACTCCCGGCCATACATGGACCAGTGAGACTCCTTGATCTGCATATTCAGATCGATGGCGCAGTGAAGGACTTTCTGTAGTTCTTGGGCTGATTGCAGTTTAACGTTTTCAGGCAGCGGTTCGTAAGTATGTGACACGATAAATCTCCGGCTAATACTTTGGCAGTGCAGAAAATGGTTAAGAAAAAAATAGGAGAGAAGTATCGTTTTGTACAAAATATTGATCTGCATTAACAATGCAGGTCGGGTAATTGTTTAGCATCAGCGTAGTCACTTTCCCAAGACCGGGCGTCGGTAAGAATATGCCTCGTTTAGCGCTATTGTATGTTGGCTCTGAAGGCCAGACCCGCAAAATCATGGAAACGGTTGACCGCTTTTTAACTCAGGCAGGTCACAGTACGTTTGTTGCGTCGTTGACGGATTTGCCAGAGCGCTTCTGCCTGGAGTCGTACGACGGTGTGATATTAGGCGCTTCAATTCGTTATGGCCGGCACCACCGCGTGTGTTCGCAATTTATACAGCAGCATGCCGGGCAGTTGGCGGTTATGCCCGGCTGTTTCTTTTCAGTAAATCTGACCGCCAGAAAGCCCGAGCGCCGTGATCCGCACAATAACCGTTACCTGCAAAAATTCCTGAAGCAGATTCCGTGGACCCCGGATCGGGTTGACGTATTTGCGGGGGCACTGCTCTATACCCGCTACCACTGGCTTGACCAGCAGATGATCCGTTTGATTATGAAGTTGACCGGCGGCCCGACGGACGTTACTGAGGACACCGAGTTTACCGATTGGAAGCGGGTCAGGGCATTTGCCGAGCAGCTGAATCAGGACTTCAACAAAGTAAGCTGCCCGGAGCGGGTGGCCTCAGTCGTGGATGTTATCTGAAGGTGGGTTGAAGATCAGGCCAAATAAAAGACTGAAGCCGTAAGTAATGGGCATTATCAGGGCGATGCCAGTTATCATTAAATCCATAGTACCATCCTGCTTGTTGTGGTTGGGAGCCATGTTTGTCGGCGATGGTTGGCGCTGAACACACCTGCGCTGGCGTCAGGCGCCTTCCTATCTTATGTCACGGTTTTTAGTGAAGTCAAAATAGCGGTAAGATGCTCGCAAATTGACACACGGAGACGATCTTCATGCGCCTTGTCGCTGCATTAATTTTGTTATTGGGGGCGCAGGTAGCCTCCGCCGACGGTTTGCAAAGTCGGCTTACGCCAGGTGGGATTTATGTCGGTCAGGCTGCCCCTGGCAGTCGGATTGTCTATGGTGAGCAGCCGGTCAGGGTGGCGAAAGATGGGCGCTTTATTTTGGGTTTTGGTCGTGATGCGCCGTTGCAGCAGTCTTACACAGAATATCTTGCTAATGGTCAGTCAAAGACGGTTAATCTCACCCTTAAACCCAGAGAGTACGATATTCAGCGACTGACGGGTATCGACAGAAAGTATGTAGCGCCGGATGAAAAAGTGTTGTCGCGTATTCGCACTGAGGCCGAACAAGTGCGTGAGGCCCGGGTGCTGGATACTGATCAGAGTGATCTGTTTAATGGTTTTGGCTGGCCGGTAAAAGGCCGCATCAGCGGAGTTTACGGCAGTCAGAGATACTATAACGGCCAACCGGGAAGCCCCCATTACGGACTGGACATCGCAGTACCCACAGGCACACCCGTGGCAGCCCCGGCAAATGGCATTGTCCGTCTGGCCGATCCCGATCTTTATTATTCCGGAGGCACCATCATCATCGACCACGGCCATGGTCTTTTTTCCAGCTTTTTGCACTTGAGTGACGTTGCCGTTGCGGTCGGCACCCCGGTGAAGCGTGGTGAGATCATTGGCGAGGTTGGGGCAACGGGTCGAGTAACCGGAGCGCATCTGGACTGGCGCTATAACTGGTTTGACCAACGCCTTGATCCGGCTTTGCTGACTGTTGATTAAAACGATAAGGGCGGCGGGTTGTCTGAAAAACAGTCGACACCCGCGCATCAATGTCTTTCTGAGGTGGTAGTAGATTCCCTTGTGTTTTCAGGCCCAATGCTTGTAAATGCTCGGTTGTTAGGTAGCGCAAGCTTCTCAGGTCTGTTGCGTTGACTTGCGTGTGGCCATTAAATTGTCGGAAATACTGATCGACAATGGTGCTGTTTAAAAACAGCCACAGGCCTCGGGCAATATCGTTGTCTAACGGCTTGCCTTGGGCATGAAAATAGTTGGTTTTGTTGTCAAAACCGACGACATTCACATCGGCAATGGAAGGCTCGTAGAGGGAAGCGACAATACGACGCTTTTCCTCTTTTGCCGTGAGGCGTTTGGTTAAGATGTAAGTTCCGTTAGGAACCATCAGCTTGGTGGTTTCACTGTTGTTAAGCAGGGCATTGGGCTTTTTGCCACCGGTGATTGGCCATAAAACGGAACCATTTTTCAGATGTGCGGGATAAATCAGCGGTACGGTGTGAGCCTCAGGTTCCATCCTGAGGTTGTTACGTGTTCTGAAATCCACCACTTTCCCGGTACTGACCTCAAGACCCAAGTCCGACAGTGAGCAGGGTAACCCGCTGACTTTAACGGCAATATCGGCCTCTTGTTCCGATGTGACGATATGGATAAACCGCTCCGGATTAGCAGGGTTAACGACTTCATGAAAGGGAGCCATGCGAGTTACCGGATTAGGGTCTTCAGCGCAACTGCTGGAGGAAATTTCAACATCGCTCTGCGACCCACCCTTCACCAAGTGGAAGATCACGTTTTCCTGTAGTACTTTGTCGCTCTTGAACGCTTTTGTGCGACTGTCAAATACCCGGATCTTTCTGAGTGCCGTTTCATCCAGCAGAATATCACGAAACCCTTTAAAATACGGGCCGTTGCAGAAACTCCGTGGTGTGATGGCTACCAGTTCACCGCCCGGCTCAAGCAGTTTGATGGCCAAGGCGACGAAGGCAGAATAGAGGTTGCCGGTCTCAATACCAACCCGTTGAAGCAATTTTCGATGGTGGCTTTGACTGCTGATTTTAAAATAGGGCGGATTCAGAATCACCTTGTTATAACGGGTTATTGGGGTTGCATCCACAGATGTGGCCTGCAACTGGTTGACGGCACTGGCAATAAAGTCACTTGGAAAAATATTGCTGTGCCACTGAATATGGTGCTCAGCCGCTGTTTTGGCAAACAGGGCCATGCTGTCGTGCAGTTTGTTGAGTAAAATCCGGTCGGTTTCATAGCCGGTGGCAATGATCTTTTTTACCCCGCCTTCCCGGATGGCCCGTTGCAACAAGGCCGCGGTCAGTGAACCTACGCCAGCACCAGCGTCCAATAGTGAGATGTCACCGCTGAGGTCATCAAACATGGAAGCCAGAAGTTCGGCCGTCGCGGCGGGGGTCATGTACTGCCCCTGTTCACTGCGCCTGGTCTGGTCAAGTTTCAGGGCTGCTTCCTGGCGGATGTCATCAATAATGTGTAACAAATCCCTGGTATCTCCATGGGTTGCTGGCGGCCATTGGTTGGGCTGGATAATCGGGCTGTCAGCCCAGGCAAGCGTAACCAGACCGCACAGAAAAAACAGTTGGAACATAATAACAAAGCTGATTATAAGCAACCGGGATTTTCGTTTGTTTTGCCCGGCCTTGCAGTGCAGGAATCGTTCTGGTTGCCAACCGGCGTCTGCACCAATCGTTCAAAGAGTTGATCATCACGTTAAGAAAAAGTTCCACTCAGCTCTCCGGGCAGAGCACGCAAAGCATCTATAGGTATTCTATGCGATCTCACTTCGGTATAACGTCACAGATCAAGCTTGTTGAGAATGATAATCTGATAAAAACAACGTTCAGCTCCAGACAGGGCCGGTAGTGAGAGTCTGATGCGCTTGGCCTGTCCACCGGTTTTATTATGCAAATAAACGCCAATAGCCGTGGGGCGCAGGGTGTCTGACTACGACGATTGCTGGTGATATTGCCAAGTGATTAATCGAGTGCAGCTGTACGTATAAGTAGCTATTATGGCCACTGGTGCCCTCAAAATAATAGCCTAACGCACCAAAGGAGTTCTGTTTTGACAGCTTCTAGCGACTCAGTGGCTCAATGGAAAGAGCCTGGCTTTCTGCACGCACTCATCACTCTGGCACTGATCATTGGTGTTATCAGCACGGGGTTGTTTTTTCTTCAGACCAGTCTGCACAGCCTGCTGCTTATCTCGCTGGTCATCGCCTCGGTCAGTGCCTATATGTTGGGGCACGACTACTACTCCATTCGCGGGGCCATGAATGCCGGAATCTCCGGTGCCCTGACCGCGATCTATATTTTTATCCTGATCGGGGTGCTGATCGCGTCCTTTATTCAAAGCGGGACGCTGGCAATGCTGATCTATTATGGCATCAAATTTGTCAGCCCGACGTTGTTTCTCCCGGCCGGGTTGATTCTGTGCAGTGTCATGTCCCTGGCCACGGGCACCAGTTGGGGGACGGTGGGAACCATCGGGGTCGTGCTGATGGGGATTGGTACCACCATGGGCATTCCGGCACCGCTGGTGGCCGGTATGGTTATCTCCGGTGCCTGCTTTGGCGATAAGATGTCGCCGGTTTCGGATACCACCAACCTGGCAGCGATGTCATCCCGGGTTGATCTTTATGCCCACATCCGCAGTATGCTCTACACCACAGGTCCAGCTTATGTGCTGAGCCTGGTTATTTTTTCATTGTTGGGCATGAAGTACGCGGAGAATCCGCTACCGTTGGAGCAGTTGGCGGTCATGCAAAATGCACTGCAAAACACCTTCTCAATTAACCTGCTTACCCTGTTACCTCTGGTGGTCATGCTGGGGCTCAGTATTGCCCGGGTGGCACCGGAGCCGAGCATGATGCTGGCCTCGGCGGTGGCAGTGTTGCTGGCGGTGTTGCTACAGGGGCAGAGCCTGACCACTGTGCTGAACAGCCTCTACAGTGGCGGCAATGTCCGCACCGGTCTGGAAAGTATTGACTCCCTGCTGGGGCGTGGCGGCATTCTTGCCATGATGTGGACGCTGTCGCTCTCGCTGATTGCCCTTGCGCTGGGCGGTATTTTGGAGCGGGGCCGGTTTTTGCGGGTGCTGATTCGCGGCATCGTTAGCCGTATCAAACGGGCATCAACCTTGGTGGCAACAACCATTTTGGCTTGTTTTACCGGCAATATGACCATGGGTGAGGCGTATATGTCGATCCTGTTAAGTGGCCAGTTGTTCAGTGATGCCTATGATCGAAAAGGCGTCGATCGCCGTGTACTATCCCGCTCGCTGGAAGACGGCGCAACCCTGACCACTGCGCTGATTCCGTGGACCACCGGCGGTGCGTTCTTTGCCTCAACACTGGGTGTCGCCGTTGTGGAATACGCACCCTGGGCACTGCTGAACTGGCTCAGCCCGCTTATCGCCATTGCCTTTGTGGTTCTGGGGATTGGCCTGTTTGATAAAAAGGGAGCGGTGGTGCGACCAGAAGAAGCCAGTTCGGCCGCCCAACTGTAGTACGTCATTTTTGCGGGGGGCTGTTCGATGGGTTTACAGCCAGTCGGTCAGCATCACCCCCACGCTCAGCCGGTTGGTATGGGCGTTATAATCGATCAGACTTTCGCCATAACCGTTGAAATATTGCAGGTAGCCTCTGAATCTGGCATTGATGGGAAATGACCAGTCCAGCTGTATAGCCCCTTTGTTGTCGTGCCGCAGGTTGTTGCGCAGCGTCACGCCCAGATGGTGGGATTGCAGCCGGTAGTTCATTTGCAGTTCACCATCACCCATATAGTGTCTGATGTCAGGGTTGTCATCACCCCTGGCGTCGTTGGGCTTTTTCTCTGGCTCAGGAATGCGCCACCAGGGTTTGAGGCTGAGGGCAAGATTGCCGCGAGAAGCAATAAACTGGACATACAGTCGGTTCCAGCTGCGCGACAGGTGACCGCCACGCCCGTTGGACTGGTGGCTGATCCCGGCAGCGATGCCGTTGAGGTCAAAGCCCAGCATCTGCCGATTGGTGGGGAAGACGACAAACAGCTCCGGCTCGTGGTTGGTTTCCCGAAACGGGGCTGAGTTCTTGTTGTAGGCCTGCCACCAAGAGGTGTTGGTGTAGGCAACGTAGATATCCGCAAGACCATCCATCACGCCCCGGGCCAGCGGTGCTTTGACGCTGAGTTGGAACTTGATCTCGGTATTGGTCAGTGAGTCGGGCAGATGCTGCTCGAAGGGGGCGTTGTTGGGGTTGGTGTTATAAGACAGCGGCAAAAGATAGTTGGGACGGTGGGGGGTAATAACGAAGCGGTTGTCCAGGGTTTTCTTCTCTTCCTGTGCCCGGTGATCAAGCGGCGTTTGCTCAGTTTCAGTGCCTGCCAGGCAGGGCAGGGCGCACACCAGCGCGGGCAGAATGGTCTTTTTCCCAATCATGACGGTGCCTTGTTATTGTTTTGTTCACCGGCTTGGTTGAAACGTCTTTTTTCATATTGATTATCTGGTCAACCGGGCGTGATTACAATCATCAGGGCTGCCCCTGATTGTGCTGGTTTATTTGCCAAAGAAGCCTTGGGGGAGTAAGGCTGATCCGGGTCAATGTTTTTCAGGTTAAACCCTGTACAATCCCGCGCCTGATTATCCCTCCCAATACGTATCAGTCCCATGAAAAAAACCTTGATTGCGACACTACTGGCTTCAACGGTGGCCCTGGTGAGTTGTAAAGACGATGTGCCGAGCAATATATTTTCTGATAATACGGCGAATGTCGTTAGTGAAGTAAAGTTTGCGTCCTTCAATGTCTCCTTCGCCAAAGATGGTGATGCGACCGAGAATTACCAGCGCTGGGTGCGCTATTTTCAGCTAACGCCAGAAAAACAGGATTACCTGATTGAGATCTGGAAGAACGACACGGCCACAGAAGAAGAGCACCTGCTGGCCGAGCGTGTCATTCAGATTCGCAATATTGCCGCCATTATTCAGCAGAACCGGCCCGATGTATTACTGCTGACTGAGTTTAACAATGACGGCACTGGCACCGATATGGCGGCATTGCAAGGCTTTCAGGATAACTACCTGGGCGTGGCGCAGAGCCTGAACAGTGTCGATGGTGGCGATATGCTCGCTCCCATCCACTATCCGTTTGTGCAAAATTACCCGACCAATACCGGCTTGTTGCCAGAAGACACCAGTCTTGATTTTGGTAACGACGCGGTTGGTGGCAACGCCAGTTGGCCCAATGGTGCCTACGGTTTTGGTTATTACCACGGCCATTATGGCTTTGCCCTGATGTCAAAGTTTGCGGTGGATACGGCCAATACGCGCACGTTCCAGACGTTCAAGTGGTCAGAGATACCCGGTGAAACGGTGCCAATGATTCCAACCACTGACAATACTGAGCACCCTTGCGTGGCAGCAGATCTCCCGGCCGGTATGGTCTGTGGTGATCCGTGGTACAGTCCTGCCGAGTGGCAAGCGATCCGGCTCAGCTCCAAAAACCATGTGGATGCACCGATTATTATCCCCACAGCCAACGGCGATAAAGTGATTCATGCCTTGCTGTCTCACCCGACGCCACCGGCATTTGATCCCATTGCCTGGCAGAACCGTTACCGTAATGGGGCCGAAATCAAGTTCTGGTCCCATTATCTGAACAACGAAAGCTGGATCTATGACGACAAAGGCCAAACCGGCGGCTTTACTGGTACTGACTTCGTCATCATGGGTGATCTGAATGCTGACCCTGAGTTTTCCAGTGGCATGGCGTACGGCATCCGTGACTTGATGGTGGATAATCTGCTGGTGAACCACGCCGTCAGCGAATCGACCGGTGTGCTTGTTCCGGTCAGTGAGGGTGCTGCGCAGGAGAACAACAGCAAAGGGCACCCGTACCCGGCAACCCGCACCAGTACCTTCGGTTCCAGGGTCGATTACGCCGTGCCGTCCAAGAGTTTGAATGCCCTGAACACCGGCGTTTACTGGCAGGCTGAAGGCCAGCCTGGCCGCTTGCTGTTTAACGATCCACGGGTTGGTAGCAATGGTGACAGCAAAGAGGTCTCCTCGGACCACCGGTTTGTCTGGGTAACCATTAAGGTGGATTGATCCGCGCTGATCTTTTCACTCTGCGGTATGACTTCAGCTCTGAGGTCATATCGCTTTCCCCATTACCTGTAAAGCACCCATCCTTGCCTTTAATGCTACAGTTTCCCCGGATGCAACACTCGCTGTTTATCTTGGCACCGGGCCACGGTATGTTATCCGTCTTTAAATTTCGACCAACAGGAATCATTAATGCAATCGCTGCAGGATATTGACTGGTCATGCTGGCAGGGCCAGGATATCGCCACACTGACGTTTATTGTGCAACACGGACACATTTTGCTGATGCGCAAAAAGCGTGGCCTCGGTGCCGGCAAAATCAATGGTCCCGGTGGCCGACTTGAACCCGGTGAGACGCCGCTGGAATGCGCCATCCGCGAGGTGCAGGAGGAGCTTTGCATAAAGCCGGTTAATCCGCAATTCTGCGGTGAGAGCCTGTTCCAGTTTGCCGATGGGTACTCCATTCATGTGCATACTTTTCTGGCCAGTGAGTTCACCGGCACCCCGCAGGAGACCGATGAGGCCATTCCGCTGTGGTTCGCCCTTGATCAGATTCCCTACAGCGAAATGTGGGCAGACGACATTCTCTGGATTCCTGAGATGTTAAAGGGTAACCACTTCAGGGGCCGGTATCTGTTCGACGATGACCGCATGGTGGATCACCATCTGGATATTCTGTGACATACCGCCATCACCAAGCCGTCGGTGCTGGTCAGAGTAAACTGATCGAAAGGGAGTCGGCGTCGTCATAAGGAGTAGTCCCGAAATAACTTCCGCATTTATGGAATCTGAACTCCGTTCGGACTGAGCCTGTTGAAGTCCGGTGACAGCACCCTTCGACTTTGCTCAGGGTGAACGGAAACCGGGAAGTTATTTCGGGACAGATCATAAGCCAAAAATAACCCGGCAGTTTTCCGAGGTGGTACGGGCCACTTCGGGCAGCGAAATCCCCCGCAATGAGGCCAGGCATGTTGCCACTTGCAACACTTGCCCCGGTTCATTTCTTTTGCCCTGCTGCCCGTTAAGCGGCATATCCGGGGCGTCCGTTTCCAGTACTATCGATGCCAGTGGCAGGGTAGACGCCAGTTGTCGTGTCTTTCTGGCCCTTGGGTAGGTAATCCCACCACCAAAACCCAGCTTGAATCCCAGCTTTAAATATTCTCTTGCTTGCTGCTCGCTGCCGGAATAGGCGTGGATAATACCACCTCGTGCTGGGCAATAGCGGCGCAGGATTTGCAAAATCTGATCATGACTTTTGCGCCCGTGAATGATCAGTGGCAGCTCATGACGACAGGCCAGTTGCACATGGCCGGTAAAGAGCAGCAGCTGTTTTTGCCGCTCCTGACAGGCAACAAAATCCAGGCCAGTCTCACCGATGGCCACTACGTTGTGGTGCCGTTGTTGCAGTAGTTCATCCAGCAGCTCAAGGTCACTGTTCTGGTGATCGGTCAGAAAGTAAGGGTGCAGCCCCAGGGCCACCACAATCCGGATTGGCTGGCTGATTGGTGTGGGAGCAACCAAACTTTGCCACTGGTTCTGCCTGGTGGCAGGAAGGCAAATGGCGCCAACGCCGCTGTCAGCTGCCCGGTCTAATACTTGCGACCGATCCCGGTCAAAATCGGCAAAATCAAGATGGCAATGGCTGTCGAACAGCGGTGGGTAGTCATTTTTCCTGTTCATGGTGGCGATTCTCAACGATTGCCCTGCAACCGGTGTCAGGCTGGTCAATATCAATCATCTGGGTTACGATTCAGGCAGGCAATGGATTGCTATTCTCCCATAATAATTTTTAACAATGGGCGGAGTTGATGATGCTCAATAGCGTGATGTTACTCTTTCGGGCTGTGGCCCTGATGCTGCTGTTTACGGCTTCCTTGTGCTTTGGAGCCGGGCATGGCGCAAAAGAGCATGTCGCAAAAGAGACCGGAGCCATCGAGTTGCTCAATGCCCGCGCCCGGGCGACCCTGCCCGGCATGTCGTCATCGGCGGCCTACATGACCATTCGCAACGGCAATAACAAACCGGTGCAAATTCAGGAACTGGCCAGTCCGGTAGCCCGGAAAACCGAGCTTCACACCACCGAGATGAACGACGGCATGATGAAAATGCGCCGCGTCGATCACTTACAGATTAATCCGGGTGAGGCTGTGGAGCTAAGACCGGGCGGCTATCACATCATGCTTATGGGGCTGAAACAACCCATCGCCACTGACAGCGAAATACCGGTCACTATTCTCTTCGACAATGGTGAACAGGTGACTGTGATGGCCCGGACTGGGCATGAAGTGGCAGGCCAGCACACGGCCCATTGACTCTCAATCCTGTTCCAGCTCACTGCACAGCGCGTCGTGCAGCTCAGAGGGGGGAAGCACAATACCCTCCTCTTCATTCACCGGAAATACCGCCACCAGAGTGTTATCTTTTTCCAGCCCCGGCGTCCAGCGCTCCAGCCAGACATCAAGGGCGATGGCTTTGGGCTGGCAATCAGACCAGTCGTCCACTGCCCAGGCCTTGGCGAAATCCGGATGCGGCCAGACGGGCAGGCACTCCTCGCCATCATCGGCAGACAGCTCCACCCAGCCCTCAGGGCTGTGCAGGCTCCAAACCTCCTCCCAGTCGGCCACTTTTTTCAAAAAATAGTCGTAACGTTCATGGTCAGACAGTCTGACAATGGCGGCAAATTGCTTGTCGTTGAGTTTGTAAGTCATCGGGCTAACCGGGAAAGACGATAGTAATGGCCGCGAGTGTATTACCGGCAACGGCGTCAAAGCAAATATCCGGCGCTTTTTTGCCCATCCATGGCGGGTCGTTGATGCGCTGGTAATACACGGGGTTCTGGTTCTGGTGCGCCTGAACGGTTATAGTCCGTGACCAGGTTAAGTCGTTCGTTTTTCAGTTATGAAATTGTATTTACCGTCATTACTGGCTTGCTTGTTGGCAGCCCTGGTTTTAGTGGCCCGGGCATTTTGCCCGTTTTGGTCGACCATGGTTTTTTGGGAAGAGATTATCTTTTTCCTGTGCGGTCTGATGGCTGGTGTACGCCTGCCCGACTTCGATTTTATCTTGCCCGGTCTGTCCCACCGTTCAGGGTTGACGCACTCTTGTTTGCCGGCAGTGCTGTTGCTGTTCTTTGGTCTGTTACCCGCCGCTGCCGGTCTGGCTCTCGGTATCGCCTTTCATTTGGCGTCTGACATGCAGCCCAAAGCCTGGATTGGGGGGGCACTGATCCGGTTCCCCCTGCTGGGCAGTATTGGTATGTTGTCGCCTTTATGGCTGGTTGCCAATGTGATTGGCTGTCTGGCCATTTTTATGGAGGTGCTGGCCGGCGAACCGGTGAATGCCCGGCGGGTCATTGCCCTGGTCTGTCTGGGTGGGGCTGGCTGGTACTTCTGGCAAGAGGAAAAGCGACCGCTGCTGCCACTGATGGCGCTGGGCTTTGCCGGCCTGCTGGTTCATCTGGTGCGTGGGGGGACGCTATCGGTACAGCTGGTCTGGCAATGCCTTGTTTGAATCAGTCGTGGACAAACTGATTATTCAGCGGCTGATAATGAAACCGGATTTTATGAAGCTGTCGTTCAATATCCTGCCGGCTCATGTCTATTTCATCGGCCAGCTGCTCCAATGAGTCGCAGTTGAGCCTGAGTTTCTCGTTAACAATGCCCAGGAGAACAAATGGATTGAGTTGTTCGGGGTGTTCCAGTTCCATGATCTCACCAGTTAAACAGACGACGTTAACAAGATAGTAGCTTGGCCCGGCGATGGTTACCTGATCATTTATGCTGTTGTCGTCGGCTTTTTTTCGCCTGACGCCGATGGGCGACGGTATTGGCAACGTCTGCGCCCAAGTGCGTTTCACCCCTGGATTGGGCCAGTTGCATCTGTTTTTGCCGTTCGGCAAAGCGAGCTTTCTGTTTTGCCGTCAGCCGGTCAAAGCAGTGTGGGCAGCTGATGCCCTGTTGATACTTGTCACTTTGTTTGTCGCTCTCGGTAATAGGTAAACGACAAGCGTTGCATTGATCGTAAGAGCCTGGTTCCAGGGCATGGTTGACGGTCACCCGGTCATCAAAGACAAAACACTCGCCTTCCCACAGTGACTGCTCTCTGGGAATATCTTCCAGGTACTTGAGAATGCCGCCTTTGAGGTGATAAACCTCGGCAAACCCCTGTTCCCGCAGCAGAGCGGTGGACTTTTCGCAGCGAATACCGCCAGTGCAGAACATGGCGACTTTCTTGTGCACCCCGGGGTTGAGGTGGGTGGCGACGTATTGGGGAAACTGGCGAAAGGATTCGGTTTTCGGGTTGATGGCGTGTTTGAAAGTGCCTACCTGCACTTCGTAATCGTTGCGGGTGTCCAGCACCAGCACCTGCGGATCGCTGATCAGTTCATTCCAGTTGGCCGGTTCCACGTAGGTGCCGGCTGCGTTGGTTGGGTCAATGTCAGGTACGCCCATGGTGACGATCTCTTTTTTCAGTTTCACCCGGGTGTGTTTGAACGGCACGGTTTCGCACCAGGACTCCTTGCATTCGATGGGCTTCAGGCGGATATCCCGGTTCAGCCAGCCGAGCAGGGCGTCAATGGCTGCCCGATTACCAGCCACGGTACCGTTAATGCCTTCCCGGGCCAGCAGCAGTGTGCCCCGGATATGGTGTCTGGCCATAACGTTAAGCAACGGCTCGCGCAGCGAAGCGAAGTTTTTCAAGGCAGTGAACTTATAGAGGGCACACACCACGATGGGTGATGGGTTGGCCAGAGGTTGTGACATTGTGTTTATTGCCCTTTGCAGCTGACTGGAGTGTTGAGCCGAAGTTATTTCAGACAAACCAGTCTAGCAAATTCCGGTCGCTCGCCGGGGGGGGCATCAGGCATGATCTTTGCGCCGCTTAACCAGGCGGCAATTGTCTGGAAAATCAGGGCGCTGCTATGATGGAGGCCCATCAGGATAATCAAGCCCGAGAGTAACGCCATGAGCCAACCCGTTATTGCGCAGCTCAAGTCGCACCGCTCCATTCGCAAGTTCACCGACCAGCCAATTGCCGACAGCCTGCTTCATGAGCTGATTGTGGCCGGGCAGAGCGCAGCCACGTCCAGCAATCTGCAAGGGGTCAGTGTGATTCGCATCAACAACCGGCAAACCCGCCAGGCGCTGGCCGCACTGGCTGGTGATCAAGCCTACATTGAGCAGGCCCCGGAATTTCTGGTGTTTTGCGCCGATCTTTATCGCGCCGGTTGGTGCTGTCAGGGTGCCATGGTTGAGGGCATGACAGAGCATTTTCTGATTGCCACCATTGATGCTGCACTGTTTGCCCAGAACGTGGTGGTGGCGGCCGAATCCGTGGGGCTGGGTATTTGCTACATCGGTGCCTTGCGCAATGATCCCTGGCAAGTCAGTGAGTTGCTGGCTCTGCCGGAGCAAGTCTGTCCGGTGTTCGGATTGTGTCTTGGCTATCCGGCGCAAGACCCTCAGTGCAAGCCCAGACTGCCGTTGGCAGCAGTGCTAATGGAGGATCGTTATCAGGAAGTGGATGAGGCGCAGGTGGCGCAATATGACCAGACCATGAGAGCCTACTATCAGCAGCGAACCGGCGGCAGGGTGGACCGGGGGTGGTCTCAGGAGATGGCCGCCCTGTTGAGTAAGGAGTCCCGGCCTCATATGCGTGAATTTTTGGCCAGAAAAGGGTTGGCAACGCGCTGATCTGGGGAAAAGGTATGGTAAATCCCGTGAAAAGTGCTGGTGCAGATCCACCGGGCGCAATAGAGGGAGGCCGGTTTGCACCGGCGGCTTCCTGTGGCGCAGGCCGCTCGCGGCAAGCGGTTACATAATCACTTTGGCCAGACACAAGGTGCCGACCACGTACGAGGTGGTGGGCACTTGTCGGTAGTTGCCTGTGAGCAGCTTAAGCACAATGTAAGAGAGCATGCCGATGATAATGCCCTCGGCAATGCTGTAGGTCATGGGCATAAACAGCAGGGTCAGAAACGCCGGGATCGACTCGCTGTAGTCATCCAGGTCGATCTCCTTGATGGGCGACATCATGAACAGACCCACCAAAATAAGTGCAGGTGAGGTCGCAGCGCTGGGCACCATCAAAAACAGCGGTGACAGGAACAGGGCAACCAGGAACAGGCCGGCCACCACCAGGGCGGTCAGACCGGTACGGCCACCTTCAGAGACCCCGGTGGCGCTCTCAACAAATGTGGTCACTGTGCTGGTGCCGAGGCAGGCGCCGGCGGTGGTGGCTACAGCATCGGCAAACAGGGCTTGCTTGCAGTTGGGGACTTCGCCTTTCTCGTTCAGCATATTGGCCTTGGTGGAAACGCCCACCAGTGTGCCTACTGTGTCAAACATATCAACAAACAAGAAGGTGAACAGGACAATCGCCATATCGGTGGTGAATACTTTGTCCCACTGGAACTGGAACAGGATCGGCGACAGGCTTGGCGGCGTCAGACCGTTGCTGAAGTCGGGTACGGAGGTGACGCCCAGCGGAAAGCCGATCAGCGTGGTCAGCACGATGCCGATCAGCAGAGCACCGCGGACGTTTTTAATCAGCAGTACACCGGTAACCAATGTGCCGATTATGGCCAGCAGTGGTTTCGGGTCGGTCAGTGGGCCGACGGCGACCATGGTGGCCGGGTTGGTTACAACAATGCCCGCATTTTGCAAACCGATAAAGGCGATAAACAGGCCAATGCCGCAGGAGATGGCTTTTTTCAGGCTCATGGGGACGCTGTTGACGATGGCTTCACGAATATTGCACGCCGTCAGCAGCAGAAAAATAATGCCCTCAAGAAAGACCGCAGTGAGCGCCATCTGCCAGGAGTACCCCATGCCCAGGACAACGCCGTAGGCAAAAAAAGCGTTCAGCCCCATGCCGGGGGCCAGGGCAAAAGGCAACTTGGCCCATACCGCCATGACCAGCGTGCCGATAATGGCCGACAGGGTGGTGGCGGTGAATACCGCGCCAAAGTCCATACCGGCGTCTTTGAGAATCAGCGGGTTGACCACAAGGATGTAAGCCATGGTCATGAATGTGGTGAAACCGGCGATCACTTCGGTTTTGACGGTCGTCCCGTGAGCTTTCAGGTCAAAAAAGCTTTCCAGCAGATCCTTGGTGGACATAAGTTACCCTTGCACTAGAAATGAGTGCGCCGTTCTCGAAATTTGAAGCAGTATGCAAAAAATTTGTCGGACGTACCGTTAAGAAAATTCCCGCATTCTATCTTTGATTTGTTGGTTTGGTAACAAATATTTGCGTTTTTTTGCCCGCTGCCCACTGCCCACTGGACAAGGGAGAAGTGGCCCAAGTGTTGTTGCACTTGAGCCCGTTGTGTTTGTGGACGTTCGGTTTTGTCTGCCTGAGTATTCAGGCCACAGCAGCGATGGTGAGGGTGGTGGTGCGGGCGGTCAGTTCGGCCAGTTGTTGTTCCAGCCGTTGGCGTTCACCGGCCATGCTGTCGGAGGTTTTTTGTGCCCTTGCTTTTCTGTGTCTGGCAATGGCTGCCCGTATTCTTTGCTCTTTGGGGTCGAGTTCAACAACGATTTCGGGTTCCGGCTCAGGTTGCCCGATGGGAGCTGCTTCGACAGTGACAGCAACTGGCTCAGGTGTCTTGCAGTTGAGCAGTTCCACGGCGCTGTTGTCGCCGGCAAGAACGCCATTGGCCGCAGCCTGAATGGCTTCAAGCTGGGCAGAAATGTCATCGCTCAGGCAGATATGACTCATTTGCACCACGGCGTTGACCTGAGAGCCGTTTTCCGGTCTGGCGACGGGGCGCTCTGGTTGGGCTTCTGCGACCGTTTTTTGGGCGGCCGCCGGTGCCTCTTGCAGCACGTTGGCCACACTGCCGCTGGCAACGGCTACCGGTGCAGTGCTGGCAACTTCTGGCTGTGATTCCGCGGTGTTCTGACTCTGTTTTGCCGGTTCCGGACTGATGTCGTCAAAGTCATCCATGCCGTCATCAAAGTCGGTAAGGATGGTGGCCAGCTCTTTTTCCAGGTTCGATTTGCGGGTGCGCGTTTTTTTCTTGGGCTGGATCTTGAGGGTGCTGGTCTTGTAGCCTTTCAGGCTGCGGGCATTGAGCGATTTAATGGCTTCTTGCTCAAGGGCGTTCAGCTCATTGCGGTTGTCGACGTAATCCCACTCCTCAACCACGAAGGCGTCGGGGCCGTGTACACGAATCTCTTGGTACAGCGGGTAGTCAAGATTCTGCTCTGCTGCGGCCACCATTTTTTCCCATTGGTCTAACAGGCCGTTGCGGGTTGACCCCACATAGACTTGGGATGTGATTTTGTTGGTGACGGTGAAGATAATCACGCTTAGGACCTTGCGAAAAGTAAAACAGGGGGCGCGCGATTATACCTGTCTATGTCGGCCTGTGCAGGGGGGGAAAGCTCGTATTGCGAAGTTTTTTTTGCCGACCAGTGAAAGTGGCGCAAAAAAGCCGCAACATGTTGCATCTGTAGCGCCCGGAGAGGTTGTCCGGACGATATTCACGCTGACGATTAATCCAGATTGAAGGAAAACGTTGTTAACTCCATGGCCATGACGATGGCATCTTCCCGGCCGCTGCCCACAGGGTAATAGTTTTTCCGGATGCCAATTTCACTGAAGCCCTCACTCAAATAGAGGTTAAACGCCCGGTCGTTGGAGCGGCGCACTTCCAGCAGTACGGTGTCGCAGCTCGCCCTGGTGGCCAGGTCAATCATGTGTTGCAGCAGTCGCCGGCCAATTCCTTGTCGCTGGTGCTGTTTGTCCACGGTCAGAATAAGAATGCTGGCTTCACCGGCTGCGGCCATCATGACGCAATGAGCCACCACACGATTATCTATTCTGGCTGTTTCACAGAGGTAGCCTGAGCGCAGGCTGTCGGCAAAATGTGCGGCTCGCCAGGGATGCTCGGCGGAGCTTTGTTCTACGGCCGTGACTTGGTTCAGGTCACCGGCCTGCATGGGGTGAAACGTGAGTTTGGGTGCGGTCATATTAGGTTAGGCAGGTGTTGTCGCCACAGGCTGGGTGCTTAGCAGGGGGGCCAGGTCGTGCCAGGCTTCTCGCTTTAATACCGGCTGTTTCATCAGCTCGTTCAGACCGTAGGTAACGGCAATGTGTTGCTCAGCGCCAGGTTGCAGGCCGCGTAACTGCTCGAAGTTTTTCTGCGGGTCAAGCACAAATCGTGCGGCCGCCTGACCCAGCAGCAGGACGGTTTTTCGCCTGGCCAGAGCGTGCTGTGTATGCAGGTAGACGCTGACTGCATCGGCAGCGGCGCAATCGTCTTGTTCCAGCTGACCCAGCAGGCCGCGTCTGTCAGTCATTGGCCAGATGAACTCGCGCACCACCGGGGCGTTGTTGCCACTGAGTTTTAATGCCCTGAGAATGTCGTTCAGCAGCTGTTGGTGGTAGCGGCTGAACTGGTTCAGGCCGGAGTGGGGCATTTCAGCGACCACAAGGCAGTCGTCACTGACCGGGACAATCACCAGGCGAAACCGGCTGATCAGGGCGGTTTGTTGTTTGATCGGTTCGCGGGTGGCAGTGGGTTCCCCGGCCGGTTTTGCGGCGGGCATAAACTGGCCCAGAATATCTGCCGGTTTTGTTGGTGAGTAGTCTGATGGTGGCTGAGGTTGCGTGGGCTGGGGCGCGTTGGCAACGGGCTGCGTTTCAGCAAAGGCGCTGGCGTCTTCAGCAATCCAGTCAAATGGTCTGGGCGGCTGGGCATTGGCCAGCTGACACCTTGGGAACCAGGTCTGTATGCCCATGGCTTTCAGATAGCCCTGTCGCAGGGACTCGCTATACCGTTGAGCCGATTGTGGAGGGAGACTTTTCTCGCTCTGCATACTCACCCTCAGAATTTACGCCGTTTGCTGGTTAAAGCGCCGATCATACCACTCAACGCGCTGGCACGAAAAAATATCCGTTGTGTCGGCGTGTCAGTAAGTCAATGGGTGTTGTGTCCATTGGGCCAGCAGGTCTATCCAGGCGGGGTGATCGTTCAGGCAGGGAATAAGCTCAAGGGACTCACCGCCGGCGGCAATAAATTCCTCCCGGGCACCAATGCCAATTTCTTCCAGCGTCTCCAGGCAGTCCGAGACAAAAGATGGGCAGATAACCAGAACGTTTCGTGCCCCCTGGGCAGCCAGTTGTTTCAGTACATCCAGCGTGTTTGGCTCCAGCCATTTGGCCCGACCGAGGCGGGACTGAAAGCCCACGCTGTATTTGTCGATGGGAATGCCCGCCTTTTCCACAAAGGCTTCAGTGGTCTGGTAAACCTGATGGCGATAGCAGGTCTTGTGGGCAACGGAGGTCTTCTGGCAGCAGCTTTTGTCCTTCAGGCAGTGCTTGCCGGTGGGGTCGTCTTTCCGGATGTGGCGTTCAGGTACCCCGTGATAGCTGAAGACCAGGTGGTCAAACGGTTTTTCCAGCCACGGTCTGGCGCTCTCCACCAGTGCGTTGACGTAGCCGTCGTGGTCGTAGAAAACCGGATGAACCCTCAGCGGTGTTTTGATGCCCATCTCCTGCATCAGCGCCCTCGCTCTGACAATCACGGTTTTGACCGACGACATGGCGTAGTGTGGGTAGAGGGGAAGGAGCAAGATTTCCTCAATGCCCGGCTGTTTGGCCAGTTTGCCCAGCGCGGTTGCCATATCGGGCTGGCCATAGCGCATGGCCAGTTCAATGGGGGTGGAGGTGCGTTGGCGTAATTGCGCCGCGCACTGTTGACTGTTGACGATCAGGGGGGAGCCCTGGTCTGTCCAGATGGCGCGGTAGGCCTCGGCCGATTTGGCCGGGCGCCGGGGCAGAATAAACAGGTTGAGGAGCAGGCGGCGAATCGGTCGGGGCAGGTCGATGACGTGTTCGTCCATCAAAAACTCATCGAGATAGCACCGAACGTCGGTGACTGAAGTGCTCTCTGGCGACCCCAGATTGACCAGCAAAACGCCTCTGTTTTCCATAGACTCAATGGGCTCTCGGAAGAGTTGGCCAGACATATCACCCGCGCTTTTCTTGTTGCGCCTGAGCGTTGTTCAGGCTTGTTTTATGGGTGTCGCAAAATGGGTGAACAGGTTAAGCGAGTTTAACAGCTTTTGACCGGCTGTGGAGGGATAGGTTCATTTTCTGGTGGCCGTCCGCCCGTCAAAGCGGACGGCCCACGGTTCAGGCCTTTTTGCGCCCGGCCCAGTACAGAATGGCAAAGCCGAATATGGCTGAGAGTATGGAGCCGGTCAGTACGCCAATGCGATCGGACACCAAGTAGTCGGCAGGCACATTCTCAAAAGCCAGCGAGGCGATAAACAGGCTCATGGTGAAGCCGATGCCGCACAGAATCGACAGGCCGTACATATGCAGCCAACCGGCCCCGCTGGGGAGCTTGGCCAGACCGGATTTGATGGCCAGCCAGCAGAAGGAGAAAACACCAACCTGCTTGCCCAGGAACAGGCCGGCAACGATGCCCAGAGGAATTGGGCTGGCCAGGCTTCGAAGCTGCTCAGCGTTCAGCTCCAGGCCAGCATTGGCAAAGGCAAAGATCGGCAGAATCAGGTAGTTCACCTTGCTGTGCAGATGGTGCTGAAGGGCTTTCAACGGTGAGCGGCCCTGGCGGTCAACGGTTTTCAGCGGAATGGTGAACGCCAGCAGTACGCCGGCCAGTGTGGCGTGGACGCCGGATTTCAGCACACAGATCCACAGCAAAGTGCCAACAAACAGATAAGGGCTGGTTTTGCTGACGCCCCGATAGTTGAGCAGCATCAGCACAGACAGCAATGCCGCTCCGATGCCGATGGAGGCAAGCGACAGGTCATCAGTGTAAAACAGGGCAATGATCACAATGGCGCCCAGGTCATCAATAATGGCCAGGGCCAGCAGGAAGATTTTCAGCGAGGCCGGCACCCGTTTGCCCAGCAGCGCCAGAATGCCCACAGCAAAGGCAATGTCGGTGGCAGCAGGAATGGCCCAGCCTTTGATGGCGACGGGGTCGGTGTAGTTGAAGGCGGCATAGATCAATGCCGGTATCAGCATACCGCCGATGGCGCCAATGCCCGGCAGCATCACTTGTGCCGGTGAGCTTAACTCACCGTCGAGCACTTCCTGTTTCACTTCCAGACCAATCAGCAAGAAGAATATTGCCATCAATCCGTCGTTTATCCACAGCAGCAATGGCTTGTGGATGTCCAGCGGGCCAATCATAAAGCGAACGGGAGTGGATAGCAGCAGGTCGTAGTACACGGCAAAGGGTGTATTGGCACAAAGCATGGCCAGTGCGGCGGCAACAAAGAGCAGGATGCCGATGGCGTAATCCTGCTGTAAAAAGCTATGAAATCGTCTGGCGAACATTTTTTCTCCATGTGCCCGTCACCAGTTCGTTGACCTTATGACGTGCCGGCAGTGCTACATTGTCTCGCTTTTGTTGGAAATACCCGTTCTGGCTTGGCGAGTATAAAGTACGTCCAGTGTATCGACACTGAGCGCTACTGGGTATCTAGATTAACTACTTATGACGAAGGTGCCAAGCCAGTGCTGCAAGGCGTTAATACTCAAACGGGTCACACCGGGCTTCAATATGAAGGCGGTGCCTGCGCTGCAGTGCTCGGTTGTACTGGTCGGCAGGTACGGTTTCACACAGTGGGCCTGCGGGCCACAGTGACGCGGTCGTGACTGGCCAGGTCAGCCTCGGTGCGAATGTCAGTGAAGCCCCCATGGGCCAGAATGTCGCGCACCGGGGCACCCTGGTCGTAGCCGTGTTCCAGCAGCAGCCAGCCGCCGGGTATCAGGCAGGGCAGGGCTTGTCGGGCAATCTGGCGAATGTCGTCCAGACCGTCGGCGCCGCTGGCCAGAGCCGACATGGGTTCAAAGCGGACATCGCCTTCTTTCAGGTGCGGATCAGCGCTGGCAATATACGGGGGATTGCTGACGATCATGGTCATGGAGTCTGCCGCCAGTGGCTCGCACCATGAGCCTTCCAGGAACTGTGTGTTAGCGATCCGGTGGCAACTGGCATTCTCCCTGGCCACGGCCAGCGCCTCGGGGCTTTTATCGATGGCCAAAACCTCCCAGTGCGGCCGCTCGCTGGCCAAGGCCAGTGCGATGGCACCGCTACCGGTACCAAGGTCTGCCACCTTAACGGTTGCCTGCCCGGGCAGCAGGTCAAGAGCCAGCTCGACCAGCAGTTCGGTGTCTGGTCTGGGAATCAGTGTTGCCTCGGTGACTTTCAGGGTCAGGTGCCAGAACTCACGCTGACCGGTCAAATAGGCAACGGGTATACCGTCGCGGCGCCGGTTAACCAGTTGCCGGAACGCGGTGGCCTGAGCATCGTCCAGCAAGCGCTCCGGCCAGGTAAAAAGGTAGCTGCGCGGCTGCTCAAGTACGTGAGTCAGTAGCAGCTCGGCATCAAGGCGCGCCGTGGCGCTGTCGGTCAGCACGCGGGTGGCGTCTGCCAGGGCGGTATCTATGCGGACACTGCTCATGGGTTATTCGCCCGCCAGACTGGCCAGCAGTTCGGTCTGGTGCTCCTGCAACAGCGGGTCAATCACCGGGTCCAGCTCGCCCTCAACGATTTCTGGCAGTTTGTACAAGGTCAGGTTGATGCGGTGGTCGGTTACCCGCCCTTGAGGGTAGTTGTAGGTGCGGATACGCTCGGAGCGATCGCCGCTGCCCACCAGGCTTTTACGGGTGTCGCTGATCTCCTTGGCGGCTGCGGTGTCCTGGGCGTCTTGCAGCTTGGCAGCCAGCCAGCTCATGGCTTTGGCTTTGTTTTTGTGTTGCGAGCGCTCGTCCTGACACTCCACCACAATACCGGTGGGCAAGTGGGTAATACGAATGGCCGAGTCGGTGGTGTTTACGTGCTGGCCACCGGCGCCGGAGGAGCGGTAGGTGTCAATGCGCAGGTCCTCCTTGCGGATTTCGATGGCCTGCTGTTCATCCGGTTCTGGCATGACCGCCACGGTGCAGGCCGAGGTATGGATGCGCCCCTGGGATTCGGTTTCCGGTACCCGCTGCACACGGTGGGCGCCCGACTCAAATTTCAGCCGGCCGTACACATCGGAGCCAATCACTCGGGTGATGATCTCCTTATAGCCGCCGTGTTCGCCATCGCTGGCACTGATCACCTCAATACGCCAGCCGCGTTTTTCCGCGTAGCGGGAGTACATGCGGAACAGGTCGCCGGCAAAAATGGCCGCTTCGTCACCACCGGTGCCGGCACGGATCTCCAGGAAGGTGTTGAGGCCGTCGCGGGGGTCTTTGGGCAGCAGCAGGACTTCCAGGTTTTTTTCCATTTCCGGGAGCTGCGCCTCGCAGTTGTCGAGCTCTTCACGGGCCAGCTCGATCATCTCCGGATCGCCCTCTGCCATCATGGCCCGGGCTTCCGCCCGGTCGCTGAGCAGCTGGTCGTACTCCTGGTAGGCTTTCACCACCGGTTCCAGCTCAGCGTACTCCCGGGAAAATTTGCGGAACTGGTCCTGATTGCCAATGACTCCGGGGTCACTCAGCAGTGCGGCCAGCTCTTCAAAGCGCTCGCCGAGGCTTTCCAGTTTAACGAGAATAGACTGTTTCATGTGGTAACAAGTTTTGGTTGAAAGGAGGTTGCAATGGGTGCTGCACAAAAAGTGTCAACAGCAGCAGAGTGGGGGGGATTGTTACCGGAATCGGATTATTTTTCGAGAATTAATGCTCATAATCCGATGATTGTTCCGAATTTATTGGGTCACAGGCTTGGTCAGGGTTCAGGCCCAGCAGTTTTTGCGCCCATTCAAGTTGCTCGTGCTGGCCTTTGGCGGCGGCATTTTTCAGCTGTACGCTGGGGTGGTGCATCAGTTTATTGGTCAGGACGCGAGCGAATTGCAGCAGCACGTCTTCGGGTTGAGCGCCCTTGGCCAGGCAGAGCAGGGCTTTTTTCAGCTCCTGATCGCGCACCGCTTCTGTGTTCTGGCGATAAACGCGCAGCAGGTTGACGGCATCCAGGGCGCGCAGACGCGTCATGAATTCAAAGGTGTCCGCTTCAATCATGCGCTCTGCCTGGCGGGCAGCCTCTTTGCGCTGTTGCAGGTTGTCCTCAACAACATCCTGCAGGTTATCAACGGTGTAAAGGAAAACGTCCGCCAGTTCGCTGACTTCGGGTTCGATATCCCGGGGTACCGCAATATCCACCATGAACATGGGTTGGTGTTTTCTCAGTTTCAACGCCCGCTCCACGGCCCCTTTGCCCAGCACCGGTACCGGGCTGGCGGTGGAGCTGATAATAATATCGCTGGCGGGCAGAACTCTGGGCAGATCGGACAGCAGTACGGCCTTACCACCAAACATGGACGTCAACCGCCCGGCCCGCTCCAGAGTGCGGTTGGCAACAATGATGTTGGCAACACCTTGCTGGCACAGGTGGCGGGTGGTCAGTTCAATGGTGTCACCGGCACCGATGAGCAGTGCGGTGATTTCGCTGAGGTCGGCAAAAATCTGTTTGGCCAGCCCGGTCGCGGCATAGGCTACGGAGATCGGCTGCTGGTTGATGGCGGTCTCGGTGCGAATCTGTTTGGCGGTGGTGAAACTGTGTTGAAACAGCCGGTTCAATCCGGGACCGGTGGTGCCAGCGGCTTTGGCCATGGCGTAGGCGGATTTCAGCTGGCCAAGAATCTGGGGCTCGCCAAGGATCATGGAGTCCAGCCCACAGGCGACGCGCATCAGTTGACGCACGGCGTCGTTGCCATAGAACTGGTAGCTGTGTTCGCCCAGCTGCTGGCGATCAATGTGGTGATAGCCGGCCAGCCAGTCCAGCAGTCGGTCGGCGCTGGTGCCGACCGGCTGGTCGTGAACAATGCAGTAAATCTCGGTGCGGTTGCAGGTGGACAAGATGGCGATTTCATCAATCCCTGTGCGGGCTTGGGCGCAGTGCAGGGCTTCGGGCAATTGGTCGGCACAAAAAAACACTTGCTCCCGCAAGTTTACGGGCGCTGTCCTGTGATTGATGCCGGCGGTAATATACCCCATCAGACCTCTGTTGCTGGGCTGGTTCGCTGCTACTACTATTTGGTCGCTGCTATTTCATCATTGCTACGGCGGGCTGGCTGATATACAGCTTAGTTTTTTCCTGGCAAATGTCCCGCCTTGCAGTGGCGCGTTCCGGCGTTTTCCGGGCTGGTACCGCGCGTCTTTTCGTGGCTGATGACGTCCGTCGCGTGTTGTGTTTTGGTTTATTACGACTGTTGAGCGTCGGTCAACGACGTTTATGATTAGCCAGAGGTGGACAAACCCGACAATGACAATCGCACTGGCACTGTTCCCGAACCGCTGCCAGCAGGGGGGAAGCGCTTGGGGGGTACTCGATTGCCTGCTGGATCGATTACCATTCCGGCCGATCAATTCTGCATTGGAACGCTCGCTACTGCAAACCATCTTTAGAGTTTTTACGGATGCCATCCATGATTAGAATGACTGCCGGGGCGCAAGTACTCACGAAAAGCCGCAGAGTACTTCCTATTGTTTTTGCTGCCCTGCTGGCCGGTTGCGCCAGCAGGCACGGACAGCAGGCTGAGTCAGCACCCGTGGTTGCCGACGACCGCAGTGGCCAGTCCGATCAGCTGCCGGCCACGCCATTTGCCGCTGAAACCCTTTATGACTTGCTGGTGGCCGAGATAGGGGGACAGCGCCAACGTTACGACCTGGCGCTGGGCAACTATCTTAAGCAGGCGCACCAGACCAGGGACGCCGGCGTTGCCCAGAGGGCTTACAAAATTGCTGTCTATGTTGGTGCCAGGCAGGCGGCGCTTGATGCTGCGCTGCTCTGGCTTGAGCTGCAACCGGACGATCCCGATGCTTTGCACAGTTCAGCTCTGGAGCTGACTTACGCCGGCCGTTTCGAGCAAGCTTATACCCAGATGGAAAAACAGTTGCAGGCTGGTGGTCAGCCGGCTTTTGATGTGCTGGCCAGCGCCATAGGACGCCAGCAGGCGCAGGATTTTGCCGGGCACTTTGCCGGTTTGGCAAAGCAGTATCCGGATGTGCGCGAGCTGCAACTGGGGCAGGCCGTGCTTTTGCATCACAGTGGTGAGTACGCATCGGCCGTGGCGCTGGCGGATCAGTTGCTTGCTCAGGATCGGGATTATGTCCCGGCCCTTATGGTGAAAGGCCGGGCTTTGAATAGAATGGAGCGTCACGACGAAGCGGTGGAGTCGCTGGCCAAGGCAGTTCAGCGTCATCCCGATACCCATCGTCTGCGCTTGCTCTACGGTCGGGTTCTGGTGCACGCCGGGCAGTTGGATCAGGCCCGGCAACAGTTTGAGTACCTGGCAAAGCAGGCACCGGATAACAGCGATGTCCTGATGTCGTTGGCCCTGATTACCCTGGAAAACAATATGGAGCAAGAGGCGGAGCAATACTTTCAGCGCCTGCTGGCCTTGAAAGAGCGCAGCGATTCGGCCCATTACTACCTTGGTCGCCTGCACGAGCAGCAGCAAAAATATCAGTCGGCAAAAGATCACTATCTGGCCGTGGGGCCTGGCAAGGAGTACATGGCTGCCCAGGCTGCGCTGGGTCGGATGCTGGCGGATCAGAAAAAGGTTGATGAAGCATTGGTGCTGGTCAAAGAGGCCAGGCAGAAGAACCCTGCCTGGAGTGAGCCGCTGTTCCTGCTTGAAGCAGAGCTGTTGATCAATAATGATCAGCCCAAAAAAGCAGTGCAGATATATGAGCGCGCTCTGGAAGGCTCGCCTGAGTCCGTCAATTTGCTCTATGCTCGCGCCATGGCGTATGAAAAGCTGAACGATCTGGAGGGTTTGGAGCGGGATTTGCGCGCCATACTGGCGCTGGATGCGCAAAATGCCGCAGCGCTTAATGCCCTTGGGTTTACTCTGGCCGATCAGACGCAGCGCTTCGAAGAGGCTGAGGCGCTGATCACGCAGGCTTACCAGCTTGATGGTGACGATCCGGCCATTCTTGACAGTATGGGCTGGGTGCAGTTTCGCCTGGGTAATCTTGAACAGGCAAAAAAGTATCTGCAAATGGCCTACGCCCGACTGCCTGATGCGGAGATTGCTGCCCATCTTGGCGAGGTGCTCTGGGTGAAAGGCGAGCGGACGGCCGCAGAGTCGTTGTGGGTTAAGGCGCTGCAGGCTAGCCCAGGCAATCAACTGTTAAAAGAGACTATGAAGCGTTTAACCGGCGTGGGTAAAAAGCCGTGAGCGGTCGGTTGCGCCGATGCGGTTGGCCGGTTGCCACCGTTTGAGATAAATATTTTTGACGTTTTTGTATTGAATAAAAGGCTGTTTGGAATTCATGGGTATTGCGCTGAATCGATCTGTTTTGGTCCCGGCAGGGCGTATGGCCAGAGCGCTGTTGTTGTTGTCTCTGGTGGTTCTTGCCGGTTGTGCTGCCAAGTCTGTCGACACCGGTGAGCCGGTCAGTGAAGCGCTCAAAGAGCAGCGCTGGCAGTTGCATCGGGATCATCTGGAGCAGCTTCAGCACTGGCAGCTGACCGGGCGGCTTAACCTGAGAGTTCCCGGGGAGTCAGGCACTATGTCTATTGATTGGCAGCAGCAGTTACAACAGTACTCGTTGTTGCTCGATGGGCCTTTGGGTACTTCCATTGCCCGCATAACCGGCAGTGACCATGGGGTGTCTGTGACGGTATCAGGCGAAACCCTTCACGGCTCATCGCCGGAAGAGCTGCTCCACACCCTGACTGGCTGGCAGTTCCCGGTCAGTTATCTGAAGTATTGGGTTGTGGGTTTGCCGGCTCCGGACGGTGACGCGCGAATCGTGTTGGACAACCAGGGGTATCCTGAGCGGATTGAGCAGTCCGGCTGGGAGATTGCCTACCAAAAGCACAGCGCAGCCGCTGGCTTCCATTTGCCGACGCGACTCACCATTCGCAGCGGTGATGTGCGTTTAGGCCTGCTCGTCAGCAATTGGCAGCTGTGAATTCCGGAAGGAGTGGTCAGTCAACCACCCACTCACCATGCGGGTTGTCTTGTGAGATTTCGATCAGCCTGTCCAGCAACTTTAAGGCACCGCGATAGTCACCCCAGTCATTTGTGGGGTTCATCGCTTCCATCTCCGATCGGTGTAAAACCATGTAGGTGCGAATGTTCAGGAGTGGGCGAACTGCCCGCTCGCCGGTCATGCCATTGATGATGAAGATGCCTGTGCCGGGATTAGCGGCATAAAACATGGGGGCAACGTTGTAGGTGTAATTTTCCCGCGTTTCTGGCTTACCCGGCATTCGAAAGTCGTAACCCATGGCCGCATCGCCCTCCGGCTGAGTTGTAATGGCTGGCCGTTAGATCATGTTTTACATAAATGGTTCAACGTTGGCCGTTGTTTTTGGCGGTCATCGCTGCCCTCGGCTGTTTGCAGCGTCTCTGGCGCTGTGTTGGTATTCCGCTGTACCCTTGGTCTCTTTTTATCACGATTTCCCCGGAGTTTTCTGGATGCTGTCAGAACTGGTGTTGCCAGCCCCGGCCAAGCTGAATCTTTTCCTGCACATTATCGGTCGCCGACCGGATGGTTATCACAATCTGCAAACGCTGTTTCAGTTTCTCGACTACGGTGATCAGCTAACGTTCTCTGCCACTGACCACGGGGTGGAGCTGGTGGCTGATCTTGACGGCGTTGCTGTGGCGGACAATCTGGTCATGAAGGCCGTCCGGCTTCTGCAGCAGGTGAGCAAATGCCAGTTAGGCGTGCGGATTGTGCTTGATAAGCGCCTGCCCATGGGGGCAGGGCTTGGCGGTGGTAGTTCCAACGCCGCCACCGCTCTGCTCGGGCTCAATGCCTTGTGGGGATTGGGGCTAAGCATGGATCAGTTGGCCAGGCTGGGTTTGCAGCTTGGGGCAGATGTGCCGGTGTTCGTGCGCGGGTACAGCGCTTTTGCCGAAGGGGTGGGGGATGTGCTTACACCCATGGAACCACTGCAAGAGTGGTTTCTGGTGGCGGTGCCCGATGCCCATGTGAATACCGCGGCCATGTACGGCCACCCTGATTTGACAAGGGATTCGTTGCCCATTACATTACGCGCCGCTTTGGCGCTGTCCTTCGCTGACCATCAGCAGCGACGTAATGATTTTCAACCCTTGGTGCGCACGCTGCATCCTCAGGTTGATAAAACGCTTCGCGTGTTGGATAATTTCGCCGGTTTGAGCATCGGGCCGGCCATGATGAGTGGTTCAGGGGCATCAGTATTTGTTCGGTTTGCCAGTTGTGAACAGGCGCAGGCCGTACAGTCTGAACTGAATACGCGCATTTCCCGTAACGGTGTTCCGGAACAAGCATCCAGGCTACACAGCTTCGTAGCCCGCGGTACTAATATTTCGCCGCTGCACAGGGCGTTGCAGAGTTTTGGGTTTGCCCTGCCAGTGTAATGCAGTGTGCCTGCAGGCGCTGCCAGATGTTAATTATGATAAGCCAGTCAGGGTTGTGTGCGGATTGACGAAGAAATTGAATGGGGTGTCGCCAAGCGGTAAGGCATCAGGTTTTGATCCTGACATGCGGGGGTTCGAATCCCTCCACCCCAGCCATTACCCGTTTTTCCACGGCGCAAACCCATCTCTGGCAGCTGCGCAGATGAATCACCGTTTATATCCTCTCTTGTTAATTGATCGTTCTACCCACGCCCAGTATCCACAAGGTAATTTCCCGTGTCGAAAATGATGGTGTTTGCCGGCAACTCCAATCCGGATTTGGTTCATAAAGTTGTCAATCACCTGCATATCCCTATTGGCAAGGCTTACGTCGGCCGTTTCAGTGACGGTGAGTGTGCCGTAGAAATTCAGGAAAATGTGCGTGGCCGGGATGTCTTTATCATTCAGTCAACCTGTGCGCCGACCAATGACAATCTGATGGAGCTGCTGGTGATGGCTGATGCCATGCGTCGCTCCTCGGCGCTGCGCGTTACGGCGGTATTGCCTTACTTTGGTTATGCCCGCCAGGATCGCCGTCCCCGTTCCAGCCGGGTACCCATCAGTGCCAAAGTGGTTGCCGACATGATTGCCGGTGTGGGCATTGATCGTGTGCTGACGGTTGATCTGCACGCTGACCAGATTCAGGGCTTTTTTGATATTCCGGTGGATAACGTTTACGGCTCGCCCATCCTGCTCGATGATATTGAGCGGCGTGATTACAGCGATGTGATGGTGGTCTCGCCAGACCATGGTGGCGTGGTGCGCGCCCGCGCGGTGGCCAAGCGTCTCAACTCTGACCTGGCGATTATCGACAAGCGTCGGCCAAAGGCCAACAAGAGCGAGGTCATGAATATTATCGGTGATGTGGCCGGGCGCACCTGTATTCTGGTGGACGATATGGTCGATACTGCCGGTACGCTCTGTCAGGCTGCTGCCGCACTGAAGGAGAAGGGGGCCAAGGCTGTTTACGCCTATTGTACGCACCCGATTTTATCCGGTCGTGCCCTGGAGAATGTGGCCAACTCTCAGCTGGATGAGCTGGTGGTTACCAACACCATTCCGCTGAGTCCGGCGGCGCAGGCGCTGGACAAAATTCGTCAGCTGGATATGTCGCCGCTGCTGGCTGAATCGGTGCGTCGCATCAGTAATGCTGAGTCGATCAGTGCGATGTTCCAGTAATCCGCGTCGGTATTTGGCAACTTAATTTTGCTTTTTTATGTCGTGCCGGTATGATGACGCACCCTTGAGTCCCTTTCGGGCTCTTAATTAACGCTTCTTTTAATCCCCATCCTGCCTGGTCGCGAGGCAGTGAAGGGGTACAGTGGAGAAAATCATGTCTGAAGCAATCGTTTTAAATGCCACAGTACGCAAGGATATCGGGAAAGGTGCGAGCCGCCGCCTCCGTCGTGCTGACCTGGTTCCTGCCATCATCTACGGCGGTGACGCTGAGCCTGTACAGATCACTGTAGAAGGTAAGGCCATTCGTAAGGCGCTGGAAGTTGAGGCTTTTTACTCTCAGATTCTGACTCTGAAGGTTGATGGTGCTGCTCAGCAAGCCATCCTGAAAGACCTGCAGCGTCATCCTGCCAAAGAGTTCGCCATGCACATGGACTTCCTGCGCGTTGACGCTAACCACGAGATCACCACGCACGTTCCTCTGCACTTCATCAACGAAGAAGAGTGTGTGGGCGTGAAAGCCGGTGGCGCTATCGTACACAACCGTGTGGATATCGAAATTAAGTGTCTGCCGGGCGATCTGCCTGAGTTCATCGAAGTGGACATGGCCAAGGTTGAAGTGGGAGGCCACGTACACCTGAGCGACCTGACCATCCCTGCCGGTGTTGAAGTGATTGCTCACGGTCAGGATCTGGACATCGCCAGCGTTCAGGCCACTCGCGGTGCTGTTGAAGAAGAAGCCGGCGAAGAGTAAGGAGCTGAGGCATTATGACAGAGACTTCACCGTCGATTCGACTGATTGTTGGCCTGGGCAATCCCGGGGTGCAGTATGAAGACACTCGTCATAATGCCGGTTTTTGGTACGTCGAGCAGTTAGCAAGAAGCCAGGGCGTGTTCTTGCAGCCAGAGAAAAAATTCTCTGGCATGACTGCCCGGGTGCTTATTGGCGGACAGGAAGTCCGCCTGCTCAACCCGACCACGTTTATGAACCTCAGTGGTCAGGCAGTGGGTGCCATAGCGGCCTTTTTCAAAATCTCCCCTGAGTCCATTCTTGTCGTCCATGATGAACTGGACCTGCCTGCCGGTGTCGGTCGGCTGAAGCAGGGCGGTGGCCACGGTGGGCATAACGGCCTGAAAAGCATTATCTCCTCTCTTGGGAACAATCGTGAGTTCCTGCGTTTGCGTCTTGGGATTGGTCATCCCGGTAACAGCAAAGATGTCGTCGGCTATGTGCTGACCAAACCTTCGGTGGCTGAGCGTCAGAAAATCGATGCCGTCATTGACGAAGCCATACGCATCACCCCCGATGCCCTGAACGGTAAGCGTGCAAAAGCGGTTCAGGAGTTGCACACCTTTTTGGCCTGATCAGCTGCGCCCAGTCCGGGTACTGACCAGTAGTCGTTTTTATCCCTTTTTGCGTGGCGCTGTACGGCGTTATCAACCAGTCGACAAATAAGCTGCTCAAAGTCTGTGCCGGCGTGCCTGGCGCCATCGGGAAACAGGCTGGTGGGTGTCATGCCCGGCAGATTATTGATCTCACAAAAAATCGGTTCACCCTCTTGGGGGACGATAAAGTCCGATCGGCTGAAGTCCCGGCAGCGAAGCAGCTGATGAGCTTGCAGGGCAATGGCCTGAACCCGCTTGCGTTGCTGATCGGTGATCCGGGCGGGAATGATGTGCTCACTCAAACCGGGTGTGTAGCGGTGGGTGTAGTCGTACCAGGCGTTATCGGGCGTGATGATCTCTGTGGTTGGCAGCACCTGGACGGTTTCCAGCTCAAGTACCCCGGCAGTTACCTCCCGGCCGTGGACTACCATCTCAATCAGTAATCGCTCATCTTTCTCAAAACCACTGCTGAGTTTTTCGCCCAGTTCCTGCGGGCCACTGGCAAACTGAATGCCAATGCCGGAGCCTTGTGCCAGCGGTTTGATGATGACGTGTTCGCCCAACGTAGCTATGCACATATCAACGCTCTGTTCCAGCGAGGTATCCCGGTGCACTACGCAATCTTTGGCCATGGGTACGCCGGCCGTTTGCAAAATGCGCTTGGTGGTAACTTTGTCCATGGCGCAGGCGCTGCCCAGAACGCCGGAGCCAACGTAAGGAATGGCCATAACCTCCAGCAGCCCTTGCAGGCACCCGTCCTCCCCCATGGGGCCGTGGGCGACGGGAAATACGACATCCACCCGGTGGTGCAGCAGATCGGCCGGCAGCGTTTTGTCCAATTCAAGGGTAATGACGTTTTGGTAGTGCTTTTTCAGCACCGGACTGATGCGCCCGGCCGATAGTCGCGACACATCGGCTTCAGGGGAGGGGCCGCCACAGATAATGCCCACCGTTATATTTCTGTTTGGCATCGAGTGTTCCTTAGCAGGTAAGAATGATTTATGAAATGTAGTTGTTTTTCCCAGTGGTACACGATGGCTGCTTTATGTGGTGTTAATATTCTGAATTGGTCCAGCGGTAGAAACCGTTGAGCAGCGTTAGCCCTAATCCGACCTGCAAAATGGGGTAAAGCGGGGTGCAGTGAGCCAGAGAGTTGCAGATAAAATAGAGGCCCATGGCCAGACCGACCAATTCCGTAGCGGCAAGTACGCCTGTTGCCATCCCTGTGGTACCGGGAATGCTTTTCATGCCCAGCGCGTGGCTGATGGTTCCGGTGAATGGGCTTGACAGTTTCCATACCACGCTGCTGTAGGGGTGTCGCTCTGCATAGTCGGGCAAGTCGGAGGGCGACGGGAGTTCCTCGATCAGCTCCCCGTTGTTTACCAGTGCCCGCAGGTAGTGCTGTTCATTTATCTGGCTAAGCAGGGCGAAGGGTTCAGCGGTTGGTTCATGGGTGTTTTGATTATGCTGTTGATCTTTGCCCGTGGCGGCAATCAGTGAACGAATGTCCTCCAGTGATGTGCCGGATTGGTAAAAGTGCGTCTGGTTAGTGAACAGTAAGGTGCTGGCGTCTTGCTGCTCACCGATTGGAAGGTCTGTTTTGGCCACCGTTATCTCTGGTGGAATTGCCTTTTTTCCCCGGTTACTCAGTGACACAACGGCAACAGCCGGCTCAGGGCTTATGCTGCCGTGGTTAACGGTATGGCACAGCACGGCATCAATCGTTGAGCTGCCGTTGAAGTTCAGCTCATTCAACACTCTGATTATCCCCGGTGGCTTTGGCTGTTGCTCCGCCGCATCGCTTTCTGTCTGGTTGTTTGGCATGAATGCGTCGGTGGCTTCAGGTATCAAAGACAGATGGGTGATGGTTTTTATACGCTGGTCGTGGCAATGGTAGCGAGCGGATGTTTGCTGCGCGCTGTCGGGCAGTTGTATAGGCGGTGAGCACGGGTCGATAAAGTAATCCGCCGGTGCCAGAATTCGATGGCGGCTCACAAGAATGCCCTTGGCAACTCTTTTTTCCCTGGCCTGAGGGGTGTCAATGCAGTGGTCGAAGTGAATGGCAATCACCGGTGATGCATCGGCTCGCTGCTCAAGGTGGTGGTTGGTTATTGCCGGTGTTTCTGCATAAGGCAATGGGTTGTCAGCTTGTCCGCTCGGGATAAGCAGCAGACCCAGCAGTAGGGCCATGACCTGAGGCGCAAGGGTGTTGACAGACAGCTTCACAGAACGTTGACCCCGCTGGTGTTGTCGATGTGTCTTGTGCGATTCAATCCATGAGTCATGGTTTTCACAGGTCTTCGCTGTTTGGACATTGGTTGGTCAGAAAAATTCTGACCTTGGGTAGCATAGACGCCAGATTTGACCATCCTGCCGCCGCTGGTGCCCCCACTCGCTGTCATGTTTAGCATTTTCCGTAATATTAATAACGGTTGTACTGTTGTAACGTTACATAAGTACAAATGAGTGGGATATTGCATCGAATATGAAAAACGAGTGTTGGGGCGAGGTGATTGATCTGTTGCAGAATCAGCAGAGTGTTGATGCACTTCAGGCATTGATGGGCGTGCTGCTTACCCGTGAAGAGCGGGAGGCGGTTGGTTCCAGGTTAGCCATCATGAGGGCACTGCTGGCCGGTGATGAGTCTCAGCGTGACATTGCCCGGCGCCTTGGCGTGAGCATTGTCAAAGTGACCCGTTGTTCAAATTATCTAAAAACGTTGTCTAATACCGAAATGACAATGATTCAACCGATCTAACAACAGGAAACAGAATGTCTGATACAGCTGCAACAGAAGGTTCCGTGAAGCCGGGCGAGAAGCGCGGTTCGGTTCTGGGGGGGGCGGTCATCGTGGCGGGAACAGCCATCGGTGCCGGGATGTTTTCACTGCCGGTGGCGACAAGCGGCGTCTGGTTTGGTTACTCCCTGCTGCTGATGCTGGCGGTTTGGTATTGCATGTACAGTGCGTCGCTCTATTTGCTCGAAGCCAACCTGCGCCTGCCTTGGGGAAGCAGCTTTGATTCTATAGCTGAAGCCACCATTGGGCCGGTTGGTCGCATCATTAATGGCGCTTCCGTGGCGTTTCTTTGCTACATCCTCACCTACGCCTATATCTCTGGTGGCAGTTCGATCATTACCTACTCTCTGGCCGCAGTCGAAGGCATTTCCCTGTTGCCAGCGGTGGCCAGTTTTATTTTTGCCCTGTTGCTGGCAGCCATTGTGGTCACCGGAACCTGGGCGGTTGACCGGGTCAGTACGGTGTTGGTCGGGGGTATGGTGATCACGTTCCTGTGGAGCATCAGTGGTCTGGTCAGCAATGCCTCAATGGATAATCTGCTGCCAGGGCTTTCTTTTGCTGAGGCGTTCCCGTACTCCTTCGGTGCCCTGGGCTTTCTGACAGTCAGCTTTGGTATGCAGACGGCGGTGCCGAGTCTGAGCCGTTACCTGGTCAAGGATCATCGCAAGGTGCGGTTAGCGCTGCTGGCCGGTTCGTTATTGACCTTGGCTTTTTACGTTCTGTGGCAGTTCAGCTTTTTCGGTAATTTGCCGCGTTCAGCGTTCCCGGCCATTATCTCCGCCGGCGGCAATATCGGTAACATGATCGAGGCGTTGGCGTCGTCAGGCCTGAGTGTGGATATTTCTTCGGTGTTGCAGTGGTTTGCCAATATGGCAGTGGCCAGCTCGTTTTTGGGCGTGTCGCTGTGTCTGTTTGACTACATTGCCGATCTGTTTGGTTTTGACAACAGCTTTGCCGGTCGCTTGAAAACGGCGGCCATCACCTTTGTTCCGCCGACGCTGCTGGGGGTGTTTCTGCCCAACGGTTTTATCACCGCCATCGGCTTTGCCGGATTAGTGCTGGTGGTCTTTTGTATCCTTTCACCCGTACTTATGGCCTGGATTGGTCGTCAGCGGGGCGATGGCGGTTACCAGGTGCCGGGCGGTAAGCTGCGCATGGCAGTGATCTTTTTGTTTGGGATTGTGGCCATGGTTCTGGCGGCTCTCGACCTGCTGGGTCTGTTGCCCAGGTTTGGCTAACCCATAGCGCCTGCACGGGAGATTCCCGCGTGGGCAGCCCCCCACCACCCCAGTGATATTATTTTTTCCAGTTTGACCGTAGCTGGTTATTTAATTTTGTTATGTGGTGGAAAATTATCTGAAATTTTTCCTGCCAGTCTTTATAATCCGCCTCCTGTCGGCCTTGAGTTGACCGTGCTGTCTCCCTGCGTTGTCGGGGTGTGGTCGGCATTGGCAAAACCGTTATTTTCAGGAGCGAGCGCAAGCACTATGGGTTTTAAATGTGGCATCGTAGGACTGCCAAATGTTGGTAAGTCAACGCTTTTTAATGCCTTGACCAAGGCGGGTATCGATGCAGAGAATTTCCCTTTCTGTACCATTGAGCCTAATGCCGGTGTCGTGGCCATGCCTGACCCGCGTCTGGAGCAGTTGGCTGCCATCGTAAACCCCCAGCGCGTGTTGCCGACCACCATGGAATTTGTGGATATCGCCGGTCTGGTGGAGGGTGCCTCCAAAGGTGAAGGGCTGGGCAATAAGTTTCTGGCCAATATCCGTGAAACGGACGCCATTGCCCATGTGGTGCGCTGCTTTGCCAATGACAACGTGATTCACGTGGCCAACAAGATTGACCCGCGGGCCGATATTGAGATCATCAATATGGAGCTGGTGCTGGCGGATCTGGAAAGTTGCGAGAAACAGCTGCAGCGCGTCGCCCGCTCAGCCAAGGGCGGTGACAAAGACTCGGTGGCGCAAAAAGCGCTGCTGGAAAAAATCATTCCCCATCTGGAAGCAGGCAATCCAGTGCGTTCACTGGGTATGAATGACGATGAGCGCAAGCTGGTTCGTCTGTTTCATCTGTTGACCATCAAGCCGACGATGTACATCGCCAATGTTGATGAAGACGGCTTTGATGATAATGAGTACCTGGATGTGGTGCGGGAAATTGCCGCTGCCGAAGGCGCTGTGGTGGTGCCGATTTGCAACAAGCTGGAAGCTGAAATTGCTGAATTAGACGACGAAGAACGAGTAGAGTTTCTGGCTGATCTGGGTATGGCAGAGCCAGGGTTGGATCGGGTTATCCGTGCCGGTTATGAACTGCTCGGTCTGCAAACCTATTTTACCGCCGGGGTTAAAGAGGTCAGGGCCTGGACGGTGAAGGTAGGCGCCACTGCACCGCAGGCGGCAGGCGTTATTCATACCGACTTTGAGCGTGGTTTTATCCGGGCGGAAGTCACTGGTTTTGACGATTTCATCAAGTACAACGGCGAACAGGGGGCGAAAGAGGCCGGGCGCCTTCGTGTTGAAGGCAAGGCGTACATCGTCAAAGACGGCGATGTGATGCACTTCCTGTTTAACGTGTGATTTGGTCTGAGGCATCCTGACCGGTGCCTTTTTGTTTGTGAGTGTGCTGACTTTGCTGAGCGACGGCCGGTTTGCCACTTTTGTGCTGTTATCAGCGACTGGTCGTTCAAGTAATAAATCGCCCTGATTGAGGTGCTTTTGCTTGACACTCTGGGGTGAAATCAATAAAGTGCGCTCCATCTTTCGGCGGCTAGGTAGCTCAGTTGGTTAGAGCACAGCACTCATAATGCTGGGGTCGGCAGTTCGAATCTGCCCCTAGCTACCACTTGCGAAGTGATTGCCAGGCAGGCAACTCATGAAGTAGCATCGAAAGAGTTTTACAGGCAGGCTAATGTTTGCTTCTTCGTTGGGGTGTCGCCAAGCGGTAAGGCATCAGGTTTTGATCCTGACATGCGGGGGTTCGAATCCCTCCACCCCAGCCACTGTTTCTATGGTTATGGTAGTCCGGTGATGGTTGACAGGAGATGTCATTATCACGACAATGACCAGCCGGTTTTGTGGCTAGGTAGCTCAGTTGGTTAGAGCACAGCACTCATAATGCTGGGGTCGGCAGTTCGAATCTGCCCCTAGCTACCACAAAAAGACACTTGGGGTGTCGCCAAGCGGTAAGGCATCAGGTTTTGATCCTGACATGCGGGGGTTCGAATCCCTCCACCCCAGCCATATAAAACCTTTTTGAGCGATCAAAAAGGTTTTTTTTGCTTGCTTTTCCCCATCTTGCTAAAAATTAAACGACACATCATTTTTTTCTGATTTTTCTGTCCCGCCGTTTTATCATTACGCCTCTTCTAATAACAGCATTTTGCCAGCAGGGATTGACCTTGGACGCGAACATTACTCTGGAGTTTCTGGTTTTTCTGTTTGCCGTGGCCACGGCGGCCGGTTTTGTTGATTCCATTGCTGGTGGCGGCGGGCTGATTACCATGCCCGCGTTGCTTGCTGCCGGGCTGTCGCCGGTGCAGGCTTTGGCGACGAATAAACTTCAGGGGACGGGGGGGAGTCTTTCGGCCAGTTACTACTTTATCTCCAGAGGCGCAGTTGATCTTCAGCAGATGCGTCTGCCGATTCTGATGACCTTCGTTGGCAGTGCTCTGGGTACGCTGCTGGTGCAAAGAATCAATGCGGCGTTTCTGGAGCAGATCATTCCGTTTCTGCTGATTGGTATTGTTCTTTACTTTCTGTTCTCGCCAAGACTGTCTACCGAACAATCACGACAGGTGGTTTCACTGCCGGTCTTTGCCTGCACGGCCGGAGTGGGTATCGGTTTTTATGACGGTTTTTTTGGCCCCGGTACCGGCTCATTGTTTGCCGCTGCTTTTGTCGCACTGCTTGGCTATTCGATCACCACTGCCACCGCGCACACCAAGGTGCTGAACGGTACCAGCAATGTTGCTTCGCTGCTGTTTTTTATTGTTGGCGGGCAAGTGGTCTGGACTTACGGGCTGGTGATGATGTTTGGCCAGGTGCTCGGTGCCCGTCTTGGTTCCAGGGTGGTACTGAGCCGTGGTCAGACGCTGATTCGTCCAATGATTCTCTGCGTTTCCCTGATCATGACGGCAAAATTGCTCTGGGGAAATTATGGACATTTGTTTCATTGAAGGGCATCTTGTCGTAAACCATCGTCTTATTTCCCGGTGAGGCAGGTCAGTTGCAGGTCTGCCTCCCAGCCCAGCCCGGAACCTCAATAAAATGGATACAACCTGGTATAGCTGGCTGTTTGGTGCTGTCTATCTGGCAGCCATTATTGCCTTTGCCGTTGTGGTTATTATGACTCGCAGGCCAGTGGGTGTTTCGCTGGCCTGGCTGGTGCTGTTGTTTGCCCTGCCTGTGGCAGGATTTATTCTCTACTTGCTGTTTGGTTCACCAAGATTAGGCGCTCGTCGTGTAAAACGTCTGCGTGAACTTTCTCCGGACTACGCTCAGTGGTCACAACACCTTGCCCGAATCACCGCCCGGAGTGGGGCATCCAAATGCCCGATAGCTGCTCATCGTGGCATTTTCTCTCTGGCGGAAAAGAGCATAAGCATCCCGTTGCTGCCGGACAATCAGCTGCAACTGTTTTCCGGTTTTGAGCGTATTCTGGATCATCTGTTGCAAGATATCGAAGATGCCCGCCAGAGCGTCATTCTTGAATTTTATATTTGGGAACCCGTTGGGCGAGCCGAGGAGGTCGCCCAGGCACTCATTCGTGCGGCCAGGCGGGGAGTGGACTGTGTGGTGCTGCTCGACAGCGTGGGCAGTCGTGCTTTTTTAACAGGCTTTTGGGCCAGTCGCTTTCGTCTGGAAGGCATCAGTGTAACCGCCTCCATGCCGGTGGGGCCCTTTCGGGTGCTGGCGGAGCGTATCGATATTCGTAATCATCGCAAGATTCTGGTGGTTGATGATCGTATCGCCTGGACTGGCAGCTTCAACTTAGTTGACCCTTCTATTTTTAAGCAGGATGCCAAGGTCGGGCAGTGGGTGGATGCCATGGTGCGTATTGATGGTGTTGCTGCTCACGTGCTTGGCTCTATCGTGCAGTGGGATCGGGCACTGGAGACAGGTAAAGGTCATCCGTCGTTCAATCGTCAATATGAATATCCATCCGCCGGCCACCGGGAGGGCAGCGGTGCCTGCGTACACGTTCTGCCGTCAGGGCCAGATGCTGATCGGGAGCTGTTGCAGCAAGTTCTGTTGACTGCAATTTACGACAGCAGTTCAGAGCTTTTGATCAGTACGCCCTATTTTGTTCCCGATGAGTCGTTACTGACGGCATTGAAATCGGCAGCCATGCGTGGCGTTGACGTACGGTTGCTGGTGCCTGCGAAAAATGACTCGAAGATGGTTCAGTACGCCAGTCGTTCCTATTACCAGGAATTGCTGCACGCTGGCGTCAGGATTCAGCAATTTACCGGTGGGTTGCTCCATACCAAGTGCGTTCTGGTGGATCGTAAAACCGCCCTGTTTGGTACTGTAAATCTCGATATGCGCAGTGTCTGGCTTAACTATGAGCTGACCATGATTGCGTACGACGACGACTTTGGTCAGCAGATTTTCCAAATGCTGCAGTCGTATATGGCCCAGGCCAAAGAGGTTGATGCGAACCGCTGGACTTTGCGACCCTTCCGCTTGAAGTTACTGGAAAATACCATGCAGCTGTTAAGCCCGCTGCTTTAGTCTGTCGGGCTGGTTGTTTTGTGGTGGTTGTTTTGGGTGTTTTCCATTTTTTGCAGAAATATCTTTTAAATTAGCTTTTTATTCTTAATAAATTCTGTTTTTTTGGTGTTTTTAGGTAAAAACACTGATTCGACTCTTGCCCTGTCTATGAAATAAAGACTTCTGTCGGGAGTTTTTATGTCGGTTTCCCGCGTGCATTATCAAAGATAATCTTCTTTCTGGTTGTTGAGCCAACCATTGTTGTGTGGTTGGTCGATGTTGAGCCGGGAAAAAAATGAGAAAAGGGGATCGCTTTTGTCTCAAAAATTAACAGCTACCGATGTCCTGGCAATAGGACTGATGACGTTTGCTCTCTTTTTGGGGGCCGGAAATATTATCTTTCCACCATTTTTAGGCCATATGGCCGGAACCGAACTGATTATCGCCATGCTGGGTTTTCTGCTGACCGGCGTCGGACTGCCCCTGTTGGGTGTGATTGCCTGCGCCCGGATCGGTGGTGGTCTGGAAAAGCTAACAGCAATTTTGCCGGAAAGATTTGCCCTGATCTTTTCGGTGGTACTGTTTCTGGCCATCGGGCCACTGTTTGCCCTGCCGAGAACGGCCGTGGTTTCCTACGAGCTTGGGGTGCTGCCATTTCTTGGTGGGTCTGACTCCCTGTCGTTAGCCATTTTGTCTGTGGTTTTTTTCGCCATTGCACTTTATTTTGCCCTGTTTCCGGGGCGACTTGTTGAATCCGTTGGTAAGCTGATTACCCCTATGCTGGTTGCCGTGTTGGTGGTTATTGCCGTGGGTGTTTTTATGTATCCTCAAGGCGAGTTGGGAGCGCCCACCGATGCCATGGTCAGTCAGGGGTTCTTTAATGGTTTTCGTGAGGGTTATCAGACACTGGATGCCCTTGCCGCACTGGTTTTTGGCGTGGTGATTATCAATGCCATTCGGAGTAAGGGGGTGACCGAGCCCCGACAGGTTGGCCGTTACACGCTGATTGCAGGTCTTATTGCCAGTATTGGGTTATCACTGGTTTACCTGGTGTTGGGCTACATCGGCGCCATCAGTCACGAGCTGGTGGTGGCGCCAGACAATGGTGCGCAAATTATCAGTCAGTTTGTCCATGCGGTGTTTGGTGCCTGGGGTAAGGTAGTGCTTGCCGCCACGGTTATTCTGGCTTGCCTGACTACCGCTATTGGCTTGCTCAGTGCCTGTGGTTCCTATTTTTCTCGTGCCTTTCCCATATTAAACTACCGCAGTTGGGTGTTGCTTTGCACACTGACCAGCGCCTTGATTGCCAATGTTGGTTTGAATACCTTGCTGAAGGTGACCATCCCGGCATTGCTGATCATCTATCCGGTGGCTATTGCCTTGATTATTGTGTCGCTGCTCAAGCCCGTCTTGCCCAACCCAAAGATGGTAATGACATTCGTTTTGTTGCCTGTGGGGCTGATAAGCCTGATTGAGGGGTTGCATGCGGCTGAACTGGCATTTGTTGACCCGGTTTTCAGTCTGCTTGGTTACCTGCCTTTACAGAAACAGGGTCTGGTCTGGCTGTTGCCGGGATTTGTTGGTGGTGTGTTGGGTCTGTTGCTCACTTTACGGACTGATAACGTTGCCAGGCCCATTCAAGGCTAGCAGAGCGTTTACTGTACAATGCCCGGGGAGACCGTGCCCGGGCTTTACTAACCGAGGCTCGGTGTTTTGGGGGCGATAGCCTGACTATTTTTTGGCGTTCCATGATTTTAGTAATTAAAACAATGAATTAATTTGCTTGAATGCCGGATTCTGATTGCTGTGTGCGACGTGCATTTATTGCCATTTTGGGGAGTAACTAGAATAGGAAAAAGATTCAGGAATTAAAGAATGCCGGGAGCCACAAATGATTAACTCAGGGAAAGGGATTGAAGGAAATTTAAATGTAAATTTAAACCAACCTATGATAGGTGCTGATCCATCCGCCGAATTGGGTAAAATGACCTCCCGAACAGTTTCTGCTGTTAAAAATCCTGCCAATACTCAAGGGATTAGATCCGATGGCTCGGAAAAGCATGAAGTGAAACCTCCATCATTGCGCAGCAGAGCTATTCGAAAAATCCATCAATTCCACAAAACCTGGATCAAGTTCAGTGCCTCCCAGTCGGGAAGGTTTGAGCGTCTTAAGGATGGTGAATTGAAACAAAAATTATTTGATTCCATCTCTGAACATAACAAACTGGTTGACAATCTGGATGCTATGACAACAGAGGTTGATCGCCTGAAAAGTGAAATTTCGCAATTTGAAGAAGATTATGGTGATGTTCTGGCTTTCAGAGATAAACGTGGTCCGGGTCGATCTGACCTGAAATTTGGTAAATCTTTCGTGTATCCCGGAGCAGATGGGGAAAAATCTCAGATTACATTTGGCTCTTTGGATAAGTCTGACAGAACTAATAAAGTGAAAGATTTTCATTTTTCTCTGAGAAACGATCCGAAAATTAAATCATGTTTTGATCAGTATTTTCAAAAAAAGAATGATCTTGCTGTGTGCGAAGAAAAAATGGCAGCAGCCAAGCAAAATCTCTACGAAGTTGGTGAAGGGATGAAACCGTTGCTTGGCAAGGCGATTAAGCAAATTTATAAAGATAATGCCGATATTTTGCAAGAATCTCACCAGCATACAGTGGATGAAATAAATAAAGGCTTGGAACAGCGGGTTTCACATCACAATCAAAGCGGTATGGAAAAAGAGAATAATTATTCCAGGGCTGTCGAGAGTCAGCAAAAGGTTTCTGGGGAGTTGCGCGAAAAGATTCGAGCACTCTCTGGTGTTGAAAAGAAAATATCCAGCAATAATCACGTGACTGATTTTGTTATAAATCAGCTGAAAAAACACATGCCTGAATCTCAAAAGGATGCCTATTTTAATAATGATGAAACTGTGAAGCAGAAGATGGATTCTTCTCGGAAGGCTTTGGAGGAGCAGCGAGAGGTGCTTCAGGCTGAAGTTGCTACATTGAAGGCTGAAGAAGATAGCTTGCTTAAGGAAGTGAAAAAAAATAAAGCGGATGTTTGGCATCATCGGGCAGAGGCTCGAGGTATAAATTCGTTTAAGCGTATGGCTGAAAGACGGTTTGGTGTACATATCCCCGTTGGTCGTCAGACTGGCGGTGTAATGGGGAGGTTAAAAAAAGATGGAAAAGAGCAGCTTGACCTGGAAAATAAGAAATTCGATGCCGCAAATAAACAGGAAAAAAACAAGCTTAAACAGGATTTAAAAAGCCTGAAAAATATTGCTGGAGGGAAAACGTTGCATGGTGCCAACGCCAACTATTCACAGGAAGGCAGTAAGGCCTCTGGTGAACGTGGTATGCTGATTGTGCAAAATCTGATGCAGGATTTCTATGTTGGTGAAAATGAGAATCGATGGGAAAAAGATATCCTCGATATTATCAATGATCAGGATTTGGAAAGTTTGAAAGTTATTGAAAAAAATATTAAGGGCTTTGGGGGTGAGGATGGAGCCCAGAAATATCAGCATATACTCAAATTCATTCATGGCAATAGAAGTGGCAGTGCTCTGTAGTGTGCAGGAATAATGCTATCAGCAATCAAAACAGTTAGACTCAATGGCTGCTGGTAGTCAGAGGAAAATTTGTTGGAATGACATGACGTAGGGAGATGTAGTTATGATTGGGCAGGGAAATGTTCAAAGTGTTAGTCAAGGATTGCCATTTTCAGTTGATGCTGATGTAGTGAGTGAAGAAGTTGGTTATTTGAATGGTAGTAAGGTAACTGTTGGGGTGTTTGATCCCAAGGCTATTGTTGGCATTCAGGTCTCAGAAAAAAGGTATGAAGGCGTTCCAAAGAATGCTCGGTTTGTCAAAATTACATTTAAAGATTTTCGTAAGTGGCTGAAGAATTGCTATCCTGTTAAAGCATTGGAACATCTGCTGATGGGTCAAGGAAAGAGAAAGCTGCTAAAGCAGAACTGGATACCGATCACACAGGATGTGGCAGATGAGGCTCTCAGGAGAACTGTAAAATCTGAAGATAAAAAAACGTTGTCTGATAAGATCAAGCAGTTCAATACGACCTTGAGCAGTCTTGCCCAGAAAAAACGTGATCATGCCAAGCTGAAACTTGAGAACAATGAATTTGAAGTTAGATACAAAACCATATTGGCCATGGTTGATGGAAAAATAACTTCCCGTGAGCTGCGAAAAAATCTGGTTGTTGCCTTGCCTCCATCTACTGAAGGCGACAGCCCACAATACATACTATTAGCTAGTGGTTCCCATTGGGTCCGGAAAGCGGCTGCGAAAGAATTGGCTGCAATTTTTTGTCAGAGTTCTGCTTATAGGCAGTTCCTTCAGAGTAAAAGTCGTGTTTATGAAATACAAGCAGAGCGAAAGGGGTTGAAGAAATCACTCGGCTTGCAGGCCAATGATATTAAAAAATTACATGGTGGCTTGATCCAGCAGCAGGTTGATGATGAAATGCTTATCTACAGTGAAGAAATTAAGCAGAAAGAGAAGGAGTGTGTTGAAGAGATTAATGATTTTAAAAAGAAGCATATCAATGATGTTGATAATAAAATTGGAGTGAATGCGGAAGAGATTAGATCATACGCTGCTGAAGTTGACAGGCTTAAGATAGAAATTAAAGAAAGTAAGGGTTCTCTTGTTGAGAATAAACAAAAATTAAATGATTATAAGAAGGAGTTGGCTGCTGTTGATCGTATCGGCTCCAAGCTCCAGCCTGATTCGTTATCTGCGCTTCTTAATATGGAAGGAATTGCCCAGGCTCAGAGTGCTCAGGATGAGCTTAAGGTTAAGGTTGCTGGTATTCAAGAAAAGCTTGTTTTGCTTAATGGCCAACTTAAAAGTGCTCAGCATGATCTCGATGCAGCGGTTCGGAAAAGTAGGGAGTTAAAAATTGAAAGAGAGAGAATTATCGATGTTACTGCAAAAGACATGAAAGAAAAAAAACAGAAACTTGAAGATTCGCTTGCCGAGAAGAAAAAGGGGCTTGCTAAAAATGTTAAAAATGATGTCGAGTTAGTGAAGGCTATGGTCAGCGGTTCACCAAAGAAAAAGAAAAGAAAAGTCATTAAGTCATCCAGTCCCATTGAGCCAGGAACAGAAGGCTAAGCCACAAGGTTTTGGTCTGCCCCCCAAAAAAAGCTTCATTTTGAAGTTTTTTGGGGGGCAAATCTGACAGTGCCAGTGGGTACAAAGTCAATCTTGGCCTTGCTTCGAGATATTACGGCCTTTTTAAACGCTGTTCAAAATTCTTCGCTCGTTTTGAGCGTGTCGTATCTTCTCGATGATTTTTGCGTCTGTGGTGTCATCAATAACCAGTTCTTCGAGCCCTTTCATCTTCTCAGAGATCAGCGAGTAAATTTTTGCCGACATATTCTGAATAAGATTTTCTTGGTCAGCGTCGTTCAGCTGGTATTTCTTGATAAATTCGTCAACCTTGGATCGAACGATTGCACCGATTGGGCTGTCATGGTCGTTGTGATACGAAGTAATGTGATCAAGTACTCCAAGAGCGTGGAGTCCAACGGTTGGTAAGTTTTTGCATAAGGTGTCAGCCACGTTGACGGCCTCCAGTTCCATGAAGCACGATACTGCCTGATTTTGAATCTGCTCCGGCAGCTTGATGCCGTGTTGCCGCAGGGTGTCCATCACGGAGGTCAAATCATCCAGGTTGTTACCATGATCGGTGATGGCTGAAGTCAGAGCATCCCATTGTTGCTGTTGCCCTAACACAACCATCATCTGTAGCGTGTCTGAGGTTATCTGTCGTTCATTTAGTGGTTGCCCTGAGGCGTGCACGCTGTTTTTTTCCAGATAGGTTTCGCTGTCTACCCGGCTGACCTGTTTGCTGCCCAGCTTGCCTTTGTCGTCGTTGACGGGCTGAGACACGCCGGGTGATTGATTTGAGCGGTCGGGTATTCTATCCATCGTGCTTGCCCTCGCCGGAATAGGCCTGTGACGAATTGGTCATACTCAGTTGGCGTTTGTGCTTGTGTTGAACGAATGTCGCCTTAAGATAAGGTATCGGTCAACTTTCTGTAACTTCTAATATTTGGTCGTTTTTCTTCCCTGGGAGGCAGTATGCAAAAGGTAGTTGTCGTCACCGGCGTCAGCCGGGGATTGGGTCTGGAGCTGTGTCGCCAGTATTTGTCGGAGGGGGCAAAGGTCTATGGTTGTTGTCGCTTTCCGGAGCAATCACAGGAGTTGCTGGAACTAAAGCACAATTCAGGTTACCAGTTTGAGCTGGTGCCTTTGGATATTACGCAGCCCGGGATGATTCATAATCTTCAATACGTTATTGAAGAACCCGTTGATATTCTTATCAATAATGCCGGGATATACGGCCCCTCCGGGTTAAGCTACGACCAGGTGGTGGTTGATCCATGGATGGAGGTATTGCGAGTCAATACTGTTGCTCCCATGATGGTTACCCAGGCACTGATTGATAAAGTGGCAAGGAGTAGCGATAAGAAAATCATCATGATGTCCAGCAAAATGGGTAGCATGGGCGATAACCAGAAGGGGGGCAGCTACATCTACCGCTCAGCCAAGGCTGCATTGAACGCCATTGGCAAGAGTCTGGCCGTTGACCTTGCCGGGCTCGGGATCAGTGTGGGGATTTTACACCCGGGTTGGGTCCGCACGGATATGGGCGGTATGAACGCACCGATAGACACAGAAACGTCCATCCGTGGTATTCGTAAAGTGATCGAGCAGTTGTCCCTGAAGAGCAGCGGACAGTTTATCAGCTATGACGGTTCACTCATTCCCTGGTAGATGCACATGGCAGCCATCACTCAATCGTTGCACTTTTTTTCCCGTTACGGGCTGAGTTTGACCACCCTTTTCTGGTTGGCGGTGGTCCCGTCAGAAATGCTTGGCTTCTACCTGTACCGCTCACTGGCGACGGGAGATGAGTTGCAAGAAGGGATGATTGACCTGATGGCGTCTGTATTGGTTGACCCTTTAGCGACTGGGGCAGCTATTTTCTTTATCGCCAGTCGTGATCAGGGTGGGAGTCTCGGCCTTTACGACAGTTATTTAAAATCCATCGGCGTCTACTTTCCGCTGTTGACCGGTTATTTTGTTGCGGTGGTCATTGTTCTTTTTGGGCTGAGTCTGTACCTGATTCCCGGTTATTACCTGCTCTATAAGCTGATGTTTGTCGAGTTTCGGGTTGCCCTGAAGCAGGAGTCACCACTGGCTGCCATCAAGGCCAGTTTTAGCCAGACGCGGGATCAATGGTCTTTACTGCTTCTGCCTTTTGCCCTGCTGCTCGGCATTATGTTTTTGTCTCAGGTATTGATCACTCTTTTGCTGACCGATAACCGGAATGATTTGCTCACGCGGATGTTGGCTGGCGCTCTGGAGGCGCCTTTTATGGCCTTGGCCGTAGTGATCGGTTTTCGCTTGTTCAGCCTGACCAGTCGGTTGCGGTCATAAACCGGGGTACTGGGACTCTATTTGGCGAAAGGTGTCTTGCAGTTCAAGAAACAGTGGCTCGTAGCGTTCTGTTTGTACCTGTTGCCCACAATGCTCCAGATTATCGGCCAGCAGAGCCAGTTGTTCGGCACCAACAATAACAGCGCCTCCTTTGATGCGGTGAGCAAAACTGGCGACCAACGTGTTCTGATGATTATTAACAGCCGCTTTGAGGTTCAGGATGTCTTCGCGGGTGCTCTGGAAAAAGGTTGCCAGCAGTTCTTGCAGCAGTGTCGGGTCACCGTCGGCAACCCGTTGTAGACTGTCCGAATTAATCATAGCGTTTTCCATAACGGTGTCTGGTTGGGTAGTAATCGCCATATTGGTGTTACTGCTTTAATGGCTGTTTTCTGAAGCGCCCCAACACAGCCTGTATGGCCCGGTCGAAGATTGGATTTTCTGCCAGAATTTGCACTGAGCCGCTTTCAATGTCTTTTTGTAATTCGCTGGCGGATCTTTGCGCTACCGTCATGCCCGAACGATTAACAAAAATGTAGCGTTGTTGGTCTTCGCTGACCCGGGCCAGTTTGCAGCGTAGGCGGTGAGAGTCACCCCGACCGATAAACTCTACCCATTGACCGCAGTGCAGTATCTCAGCAGGAGTCGGTTCTTGCTGCGTATTACTTTCTTGTTCCGGAGCTTGTTGGGCGCTGTCGTCCGGTTCCGGGTCTGAGGGTTTTTCCTCGGTTTTTGCCCTGCTTTCGGGGGTGTCGGAAACAAGAATAATCTCTTCTGTCAGCTCGTTGGCATCGGGTTGTGTTGCCGGTTCGTGGTGCTCATCTGACTTGTTTTCTGCAACGGTTAAAGGCAGCGGACCGTCATCTTCTGGCAGGTCGTCCGGATCGTCACGTTGCATCTGCACAATGTCCTCCAGGTTGTGCCGAAAACCTGCCAGGCAGTCCTGAAAGATAGCGGGACTTGCGCCATGGTCGGCAATGATTACCTTCACTGTGTGCTCAATTAGCCTCACTACATGTTCGCCCAGAGAGGGCGTCTGGCAGTGCTTGGCCGACGATGTCAAGGCTGCTAAAAGACGGCGGGCGGGGTGATGGTAGTTGGCTAAAAGGTTGTCATCTGTAATTGCCTGTCTGAGTATTGGTATCTGCAAAAGCATTGTCGCTTTAATGATTTCATTGGGCAGGTTCTCGCCTTCCAGTATGTGATGGAATAACCAGCCAACGGCATTGATCCGGTCTTGGTGCTGGCAGGAGAGTGTTGCTGTTATCCCCTTTGCGGCCAGTGAATTGGTGATCGCCTTGTATATCTTGGCGGGTGAAGTTTGCTGGTCGATCATCTCCAGTTGCAGGGTGCTGAGCGTTTCCATCAGATCGGTCGGTGAAACCCTATTGTCTTGCTCTCTGGCAGAGGGATCACCCTCCGTCAGCAGATCATCCATCCGAGAAACTAATCGGTCGGATACATTATCTGTAAGTTCGGGAGCTATTGTTGCGGGATCGGGAGCTGTTGGTTGTTTTTGGTCTGCCCGGGAAGGCGAGGGAGGGGCGACGATATCAGGATTTCTGATCGATTTTTTGTCCGGGGGCTCTTTTCCGGGGGCTAGCTTTTTGTTCAACAGTAGCTGGTCGGTTTTTTGCCAAAGATCATCGGCAACTGGCTTGAAATGGTCGGCAAACCACGAAAACAGTCGTTGAGCGACGTTTTTGTTCGGATTCAGTGGGATGATAGCGGCAGAAAAACTTTCGCATAACCGCTCTGGGGTGGCTGGGAGTGTACCCCCATGCTGAGGATACAGGGATTCAAGATTGCTTTTAATGCGACAAATGCGCTGTGAATTTTCACTGTTCTCGAAATAGTGTGTCGCGTCAAGCCAGAGCAGGCGCTGATCAAGCTCCTCATTATCCATTAACTCAAGGGTGACAGCATCCTGTGCTTTGTTGATTTGTTGACCGCTTTTTTGGGTCAATGTGCTGGTAAAGCGCTCAATGATGGCAAGCTCTGATGTCATCAGACGGTTTTTGATATTCGCCCAGTTGGCAACATCCTTGTCGTTAACGGCCTCCTGATATTCCTCCAGCCGGGCAATCAGCGTGGGGATCAAGGTTTTGGTGTTGGGAATAATGATTTCACGAACCAACTGCTGCAGTTGGTGAAACAAGGTGTTGGGCGAGCTTTCAGCAATACAATCATCGTTTTTGGTTTGCAGTGACATGCTGGCAGGATCTCACGGCTATGCCAGTGTAGACATCGGGCAAAAACCACCCAATGGAGAATGGCAGTCGTCAATTACAGGAAAACCGGTAAAACGATGGCGGTCATTGAGCGATGACCGCCGACTGGGCTACCCATTCCGTAATTCTTTAGCGATTTCTTTGGCCTTTTCCATCGCCTTGTTGAAGCCATTTTTGAATAGATTTTCACGAATCTGCCTTTGCAGCTCTTCCGGTGTGATCTCTGTGTTTTCGCCAGAGGCTTCCACCAGTTTATTTTCATCCTTGTTTTTCACCAGATCTGAAAACGACTGCGACTGCATAGGGTCAATCCGGTCTACCGGTTTGACATTCCCCACCTGTCCGGTGTTGTTTGAAGGTGAGTTTTCGACATCCCTGCTGGTAATCAGTGACATGATCAGGCTCTCCATTGCCCAGCTGAAACTGGCTTGTTATGTGTAAATGTCGTCGTCCGGGGGAATGCCTTGAGTGGGGTGAAGACTCTTCCCCGTAACCCGACTGGCTCTCCGGAAGCAGACGGCACCGCTTACTTGGTTTTCAGTGCTACCAAAGTTCAGTCTAGATGATAAAACCGGAGTTAACCTGAGGTCCTTGCTTACCGTTTCAAATATCGTTTGACGATCATAAAGCCGACTGAGACATCGCCGACAACCCAACTTAGTACAGCCGGGAGAACACTATGAGCGGTGAGCATTTTACCTTAACAATCAGTCAAAGTACTTCAGACACCGGCGATTTTGCCATTCATATGAAAGAGCCGGATAAGCCGGAGCAGTTGCTGGTGCATCTCAAATTTATGCCCCTGGCGATGTTTGATGACACCTATCTGGACGACATTGTCGGGGTGATGGCACGCAAGCTGGCCAAGAAAATTATTGAGTGGCGGGTGGCTCCCGATGATCCCGAAGCCATGGCGGCCTGTCAGGACGAAGCGCGGGCCGTAGTGCGCGAAGCACTGGAACGAATGAAAAAAAGCTCAAGCTGAACCGGGGTATCCGTTAAATCCCCTATAGGTTAATTTGCCATCAACGGGTATTTTGTAGCGTTTTTATCTTAAGAAAAACTCGCTATGGACATGACCCGCTTTGTGAATACTTTTGGCCAGTACCTGCGGCAGAAGTATGCAGAGAAAGTGCACAAAGTTTCGGTGAACGCCTCATTTACCTGCCCAAACCGCGATGGCAGCAAAGGCATCGGTGGTTGCACGTTTTGTAATAACGCCTCTTTCAGCCCCGGCAGCACCAAAGCGGGGGCTATTTCCGAGCAAATTCGCCAGGCTCAGGAGAAAGTGGGCGCGCGTACTGGTGCGAAAAAGTTTATTGCCTACTTTCAGTCCTACAGTAATACCTACGGCTCACCAGAAGACCTTAAGCGCTACTACGATGAGGCGTTGGCTCAGCCGGGCGTTATTGGTCTTGCCGTGGGAACCCGACCCGATTGCGTTCCGGACCCGGTGCTTGAGCTTTTGGCCGCCTATCAGGCCCAGGGGCATGAGGTGTGGCTGGAGCTGGGACTGCAATCGAGCTTTGATCACACCCTTGAGCAGATTAACCGTGGCCACAGCTACAGCGATTACGTTGATGCAGTGACCAGAGCCAAAGGCTTTGGCCTGAAGCTGTGTACCCATCTGATTGTCGGTCTGCCCGGCGAAGAGCCGGAGGATAGCCTGGTCAGCTTTGATCGCGTGATCAATCTTGGCGTGGACGCCATCAAGATCCACCCGCTGCATATCGTCAAGGGTACCCAGATGGCTCGCCAGTGGCGCAACGGGCAGGTGCGTGAATTAACCATGGAGTCCTACACCGATGTGCTGATGCAGATGATCCTGCGTGCCCCCGAAGAGCTATTGTTCCACCGGCTGACTGGTTCGGGGGAGCGACAGTATCTGCTGTCACCGGCCTGGGCTATGCATAAGTGGGATGTGTTGGGAATGCTCTACAAGAAGCTTGAGGCTGCCACTGTCGAGAAAATTGAATAAGCCGGTTCGGTCGTGGCAGTAATCAGTCGTACATTGCTTAAACTCGATAGTGCAGTTTTTAATGCTTGACCAAAGCCCAAAAGTTGAGTTATGCGCTCATGCAGCCCTGGCGTGGTAAATCAAGGACGGTGCGGGCTCCTGAGATCCAAGGTCACGCCCTGC
>Ga0126343_10000014_pt1 | contig 54127 bp, 42 predicted proteins | sample Cyp2metagenome_FD_92531 | JGI IMG/M metagenome (GOLD analysis project Ga0126343, IMG submission 92531) | Coral microbial communities from Lord Howe Island, Old Settlement Bay, Australia - Cyphastrea 2 metagenome | ecosystem: Host-associated > Invertebrates > Cnidaria > Coral ...
TAGTGAGGCAGTGGCCGACTTCATCCAAATCACCAAACTCGGTCAGCTCAGCAAACAAAGCAAAGTTTGGCCAGGCCCTTTGCGTGACGGCAGTGGCCAAAGCAGTGAGTTGCCACGGAGCAAGATGTTCGATCTGACGAAAGTAGTGGGCGTACAGTTGCTGGGTGTTCAATGGAAGTTACCAAAAGCGTGAATGACGCCGGCAGTTTACCATCTCCCGATTACCTCGGCACGATGATCATATTGACCAGTTAAGCTGTAACTGAACCGAATCGAGATCATAAGAAGAGTTGAATTCCACAGAGCTGGTGCTGGTTATGCAAGTGCCGGCTGTCACCCGGTTGGTTCTTAACTGTACTTTTCCGCAATCACCAAAAGTAAACCGGGTATTTTGTTTAATGAAGTAAATTCCCTCTCTGACCCCACCACCGAAACCGATGTAGTCAAGGCCATATAAAATCGCTGAGCCAGCCACCTGGTTACGAACTTTATTCGGATTATCGAGAGCTTTATAAATAAACGCCCCCACACGATCATCATTAAGTTCAAATTGCTCCTGAAAGGAAAGATCTGGATACTGAGCTTCATCAGTCGGTTGATGTACGACCAAAGTAGTGTCACCACTGATTACCTGTTTATAATCAGCAGGTTCTGCATGTGCACAGAAAGCGTAACCGGCTATCGATGAGACCACACTGGTTAGCAATGCATTAACTACTTTATTAGCCACTTTCTTCATCCCTGAACTGCCCGGTTGATAACTTATCAGTATCAATTGCCTGTCACTGGATTAAGCAATCGTTAAGTAAGCATTCCCTTGATTACCTGATAAAGCATGTGACAAATAATACAGGACAAATGGGGAGAAAGTGACTTGGACAATGGTCTTATAGATTGTTCAACGGCTGCATTTCACTCAATCGTCGGCAGCTCTGAATTGTCGCGATCTCTCGCAACAGGTGTTTCTGTTCGATGCACTGCCACCCTAACCTGCCGACTGGTCACTTGCGCATCCTTTCATGCCGTCAAGTGCGGGTGGATGAGGCTTTGTGTGAAAATGGGTAAGCGCCACGCTTCACCTGCTTTTCGATACGGCTCATAATACGAGCCGTTTTTTTTAGTAGTAAGCACCATGTCCCTACCAACAGTCCTGCCCGAACAGTATGAAGAGCAGCTGGCGCAAAAAGCTGGCCACATTATCGGTGAGTTTGCCGAATTTGACTTGCCGGAGCTGGAGCTCTTTCGCTCCCAGCCGCAACACTACCGGATGAGAGCAGAATTTCATGTCTGGCACGAAGGTGACCACTGCTACTACCGGATGTTTGATCCGCAAAGCAAGCAACCTTTTGAGGTGACTGATTTTCCCAGCGGCTCAGCCACCATTAACCGGCTGATGATGCCACTGATGGAGGCCATCATCGCCAGCCAACACCTGAAAAAAAGGCTGTTTCAAGTTGAGTTTCTCACCACTCAAACCGAAGAGGCCCTGATCTCTCTGATCTACCATCGCCAACTGGATGAGCAGTGGCAACAGGAGGCACGGGCATTACAGACGCAATTTGGCATTCGCATTATTGGCCGGGCCCGCAAACAGAAGTTGGTGCTTGACCAGGATTACGTCACCGAAACGCTGCACGTCGATGGCCGACCATTCCATTACACTCAGGTAGAAAACAGCTTTACCCAACCTAATGCCGGCGTTAATGAACAGATGCTGGCCTGGGCCGGTCGCACCGCCGGAGAGATTACCCGAACCGCCAGCAGCGACTTATTGGAGCTTTACTGCGGCAACGGCAATTTTACCTGCGTACTGGCAGGCTACTTTAACAACGTTCTGGCCACCGAAATCGCCAAGACCTCGGTGCACTCTGCCCGGGAAAATTTCCGCCTCAACGGCGTGAACAACGTGGCCATCGCCCGGCTGTCCAGCGAAGAGTTTACTCAAGCCATGAACAAAGAACGGGCATTTCGTCGTCTGAGTGACATTGACCTGGATAGCTACCATTTCTCCACCATTCTGGTTGATCCACCACGGGCCGGCCTGGACGCAGGCACGGAAAAACTGGTGCAGAAATTCGACAACATTCTGTATATTTCCTGCAATCCACAGACGCTCAAGGCCAATCTGTCAGTGATTTGTCAGACCCACAAGGTGGCCAAAGCCGCCTTGTTTGACCAGTTCCCATACACTCATCATGCGGAAATGGGCGTTCATCTGATCCGCCGATAATCGGTTTTACAAGCCCCGGTGACGCTCCTATGGTCAATCTAAAAGGGATGTTCACTGGGGAAGTAACACGTGAAAAATAACCAAGCAAACCGCCTCACCTTACCAATTGCCCTCTCCTTACTCTGGCTTTTTTTCATACCGCTCTCACACAGCACTGAAAGCACCTATCTCAAGACCGCTATCCTGTTTGTCGCCTACGACCAGGGCGAGAGTAACGCGTTTTTGCGCATTCAGGAACGCCTGAAAGACGCAGGCATTCCTTATCGGATCTTGGCCATGGGACGGGCTGCTGAAGTGTTTGAAGATGATCCGGCACTGATTCGGGTAGCGGAACTGACCCGCAACGACACCCTCTACAACAACCGCAATCAGCCGCTGGATCAGCGGCTGGTATATCAACTGACCGAAATGATCTCTGCCAAAATCGTCTACACCGGCATGGCCAGCCGGGCCCAGGCGCAGATTGCTAATGCCTGGGAGAGAACGGGCGCCAGGGTCATCGCTTTTTACGACAACCTTGAACCAATTGACACCGTTCAATACGTTCAGCCATTTTTAGCTGAGTTGCGTTATGCCGATGCCTTTCACGTCCCGAGCGCCAGAACCGCCACCAGCTTTCAGGGCCTCGCCAGAGCCATCGGTGCCGATGTGGTGGTCACCGGCCAGCCCGTCATGGAAGAGTGGGACAAAAGCTACCAACAGACCAATCCAGGCTTGCTGCGACATACTCTGGGCATTGCTCCACAACAACCGGTGGTATTATTCGCCGGCGACTACAGCAACAGCTACCCGGAGGCCCTGCAAACGTTTATCAGCGCTGCCGACATGCTGCCGGATATCCTCTTCCTTGTGACCTGCCATCCTAAATCCGACGGCAGTCTGGAGCGCAGGGCGATTGCTGAATCACCAGCAAAAAACATTCACCTTTTAGACCATAACGTCTTTTCAACGGCCACGCTCAGCACCATTGCCTCAGTGGTCATCGTGCACAAGTCGTCCATCGCCCAGCAGGCCATATATCAGGGCAAACCGGTCATTTACGTTGCCAAACCCGACTACCACAATCTGATGCTCACTGAGCAACTGGCCATTCGCGCCTCAACACCAAAACCCCTGGCGCTGATGATTGATGCCCATCTGAAAGGTTACAGGGTGCCGGCAGTCGCTGAAAAACTCGGCATTCCCGATGCGCCGGGCAAAACCATTGCTCAGTTGATGATTGAAGGATTAAATCATTACGACAACAAACATTGATGATTTCGATAAACACACCGTTACTTTTTCCCGCTGACATTTCTCATCCGGCCTGATCAGGCCGGACAATATTTTCTCCGCCCGTCTTTATGGCAGCCGCACACTGTGGTCTACTCACAACTCGATAAGATGCTTTGTGAAGGTGGATAATGGGTGGCCGGCTTCCCCATTTTTGGTTAACCCTAAAACTGATGCTGTTACTGATGGCTGGTGCATTGACGCTGATATTCCTGTGTAACTTTCTGGTTGACAGAACTGCAGACAGCGCCCTGTACTCCAGCCTTGATGCCCTGCCCTACAAGCAGGTCGGTGTTCTGCTCGGTACCAGCAAATACTCGCGCCAGGGTGGCCTCAATGACCATTACCGTCTTCGGGTGAATGCGGCCATTGAGCTGTTTAAAGCGGGCAAAATTGATTACATCCTGATCAGTGGTGATAACAGCACACCCTTTTACGATGAACCCACCACAATCCGGCAAGACCTGCTAAAAGAAGGCATTCCTGCCCAAAGAATTTATCGGGACTACGCCGGTTTCAGAACCCTGGATTCCATCCTGCGGGCTCGTCATGTATTTGAACTCGATAGTTTTACCATTATTTCCCAGGCACCCCACAGCAAGCGGGCACTTTATATTGCCATCAATCATGATATTGACGCGGTTGCCTTCAACGCCGGTGACGGTGACGATACCGACCTCAGCAATAAAATCAGGGAGATGCTGGCCCGGGTATTGGCTGTCATGGAAGTGAATTTTTTCAACACTGGTCCCAAGTTCCTTGGGCCCACCATCGAAATCGGGGTAATGCCACCCACCTGAATGTATCCTTGCTGCAATGACTGGTGAGCTTCGATCTGGTGCTCAAAGATCAATATTGAAAAAAGAGGACTTTTTGATTTTTCTGCGGATTTTTGCCATGGCATTGGGAAACCATTTATCCAGACGGTGTGTTTCCCGGCAAATTTCATCAGCCAGACGCGGGTTGCGGTAGTCATTAAACACTATACCCACCAGCGTCACGTTACCGTGGGCCAGTCGGTCCAGAGCGGCCTTAAACTGAGTCTGTCGGGTAACACCGGCCATCACCATCAATATGGCACCATCAGCCATGGCGCAGATCGATTCGGCGGGAATGTTATTGCGGTTGCGGGCATTTACTGGCGAGGTATCAAAAATAACAACGTCGTATTTTTCCAGCCAGTGCTGCAGCAACTTGCTCATATTGGCCACACTTCGAAACACGATGGCATCGGCGTTACAAGGGGCTGGCAGTATGTCCAGGTTGGTATCGTCGGCGCTCATAATACAAGCATCGGCGGATTGCGGGTCAGGGAACCAGTCGTTGTGGGCGTGACCGGAAAGATCACCCAACTCCGGGTGCAGCATGTTCACTTCCACCAACAATGTCCGCTTACCATCGATGTCACTGCGCTGCCCCAGGGCATAGGCCAGGGTGCTGGTGCCTTCTTCTGAGTTGGCTGCCGTAACCGCCACAGAGCGCATGCCCTTACCGATGCTGTCGTTGTAGATCTCTTCAACTTCCAGGTAATTAACCGGTAATTTAATCAAATCAGATGCCACCTATAATTAGCATGATCAGCGGAAGCACCGAGGAGAAGTCTTTAATCCACTCCCGGCCAACATTGAGCCAGTCTTTGTTGTCATTACCAATGTATAAGGTATCTCCGGGCATCAGCTTGGGCATTTTGACAGAGCCCGGATTGTTCATATACCCCTCAAGGTCAAATTCAAACTGCTCATCACCACGCCTGATAATAACGTTTTCAATATCGGCATTTTCCTTGGTGCCACCGGCCTCAGAAATCAAATCAATAATATTAATTTCCGCACGATAGATAAATCGTCCGGTGTTATTAACATCCCCCAGGACAGTGATAGTCTCGTCCTTACCCATCATACTGGCATCGCGGGAATTGAGGTAAATACCGTCCCCGGGTTTGATTTTCGGCAATAACGACTCGTCACCCGTGGCAAAGTATTTGACCAGATTCACACTACTAAGCCGCTCCTTACCTTCATTACGATGAACGACGCGAATATTTGACAGGTCGGCATCGGGGGTTGGGCCATCGGCAGCGGTGAGAATATCCAGCAGATCCAGCCGCTCATTAAACGCATAACGGCCAGGGCGGTTGACTGCCCCAAGAATGTAAATAGCTTGTTCTTTGGCCAGCAACACCCACTTTGACTTGTTATCGGTAGGGCTCACTGGCAGTTCAGGAACGACGATGGTCAACCCACCCATCAGTTCAGGAAATGCTTCGCCCGAGCCTCCGTTGTCCATATAACCCTGGAGGTTAAAGTTTTTAACCTGATTTTTGCCTGCTGCATCGGGGTAAATAAACTTGATATGGGCAACGTCGGCATTCTCCGTAGAGCCGCCGGCGTAGGCAAACAAGTCCATAAAATCAATATTACGCGACCATGGATAACGTCCGGGCTTATTGACGGCACCAATAATTTTTACCGTCTGATCAGATTTGAATTTTAGCCAGCCCTGATCTTCCCCTGTTTTTTGTGGCACAAGGATAGAATCACCTTTAAACACTTGTGGAGGTTCTTTTAGCCGGCCTTCGGAATATTCATCAAAATTAAACTTTATGACCTCTCCTGTTCTCCTTAACACTCGGATCGAAGAGGTATCTGCGTAACGGGTTGGTCCGCCGGCATTGGCCAGAATGTCCATAAATTTGACATCAGCTCCGGTTTCAAAAGCACCGGGCTTGTAGACTTGCCCCATAATATAAACGACGCTTTCACCAGAGCTGATGGCATCCACTTGTTTTGGTACAAAAATGGTGGTGCCAGGTTCGATCAATGGCAGGTCCTTGCCATTATCAAGAAAGGATTTCAGGTTAAACAGGATCGGATCACCCCTGGCAATCAGGCGGATCTGCTCAACATTGGCATAGCGAGTCACCCCGCCAGACAACAACAGAATATCCACCAGAGAGATGTTTTCCTTGTATTTGTGGACACCAGGTCTCGTGACTTCACCAAAGACTTTGATGGAGTCCGGGTTCTCCGTGGGATCATCAGCCAGAACCGCCGTTTCGTCCTTAATCGGAACGTAGACGGTCGCCCCCTTAGCCAGATAAGTCTTATCTTTCGTTTGACCAAACTTCATAAACTCCGCCAGGCTGAACAGACTGGCACGGCCATCATTGATGACACGGATTTTCTCATCATCTGCAAAGCGGGTAACACCACCGGCCAGAAGCAACGCATCGATGGCGGTCATATTTTCCTTGTAGGCCAAACTGCCTGGCTTAATCACCTCACCAATGACTTTGATTGCGTCCGGGTCCTGGGTCGGATCAATAGAAGCCTCTTCAGTATTTTTGCCATAAACATTACCAAGCTGCGGTGAAGAAGGCACAAAAATTGTGTCCAGTGATTGAATGGCCGGAAGGTATTGATCATCGCCCGTGTTCAGGTATTTTCTGAAATCAACGGTCTGCTCACCCGACTCTCGTTTCAGCTTTATTCTGTTCAGCAAGGCGCCTTCACGGAAGCCGCCGGCACTATTGATGGCCATCTGAATGTTGCCGGTACTTGGCAGCACTACCTCGCCCGGTTGTTCCACATAACCGAGCACCGTGACCAGTATCTTCTTTTCCTGCAGGTAAATATCAATATTGTCCAGCCCCAGAAAGTAGACCGATAATTCACCAATTATCTTTTCTTTTGCACCATTGATATCAAGACCAACAATATTAACCTCACCGACTTCCGGCAAAATAATGTCGCCCGATCGGTTTATCAAAAACTGCTCGTCAAAGCCGGACTCCCCGGGAAAGCGGATAGTCAACGTATCGCCGGATTGCAACCGATAACGCCTGGTATTATCAGTGGCTGGCAGGGGAACAACAGGTGCGTCTGACGGCATTGATTCAGCAATGGGAGCTGGAGAGCTTTCAATCAGGAGGCCATCAGATGGGCTTTCAAGGATATCCGGTTCTTGTTCAATGGAGGGAGCAATCTCTGGTTCAACTGGAACAGCAACGGGAGGTTTCTCTTGCAAATAAATCAAGACAGCGTCATCAGCGGCCAGAGCCCAGTCCCTTCCCTGCCCCGGCGGCACGGGAATCTGCTCCATGCCTCTGATCAGCGTCACGTCTGCATCAAACAAGGCATCATCATAAAGGCCGTGATAAACATTCAGGCTGGCCAGTGGCAGATCAGCAGGAACCCGGTACTTACCGGGACTATTAATGTCCCCTATTACTGAAACATCCACCAGACTCTGAGGATCGAAATAACGGATAACATCAGCATCAGACAGCTCAGGCGTTGATTGGCGTATTTTCGCAATGGCTGAATCTTTATCCAGCCCTGAGAGACTGATCTTTGACGCTCCTGAAAAAGCAATTTCCATGGCATCATTGACGGTCACAACGGCAGGGAGCGCATGCTCATCTGTCGGCGCGATCAGAAAAACACCTTGTTTGGCCACCTGCACACTGGCTAATACCTGCCCGGATAACAGCGCCAGGAGCACGGTAAAAATCAGCATTTTCACCATCATTACACCGCCAGAAAAATTTATTTTCCTCATTGCGGAACCCGCCCTGTACACAGGGTATTTTGCCAGACTGATTTGATGTCATCCGGATAAATCAACAACGTAAGACCATCAGGGATAACGCTCAAATGACACTTATTGAGAAACAGACGCCAGGCAGACGGTCCACCTGACAATTCAAAGGGAAGCAATAGTAAACTATTACTTTTTTGACAGATATTCTTCGATACTCTCATATTGCTTGATCGTCTGGTTAATCCTGAGCATCGTCAACAATTTATCAGGTTTCCCATTAACACCAAGCAGCCCGAGATCTCTACTTTCAATCTTTAGACGCTTATAAAGAAATACCAACGCACCTATTCCGGAAGAGTCAAGCTCACTGACCAAACTCATGTCCACAAGTACATCACCCGCACAATCTTTGATCAAATGATCAAAATGACCTCTTACCTCATTAACTGTGTCTGCATCAAACTTAGTCTGTAATTCAATAACGTCACAGCTGCTGGCTTGATAAGTCGCGTATTCCATTACATGTTACTCCAAACTCCAACACTTTTGGTTACTCCTCAAACAAAGTGAAGCAGAATAATTAATTTAAAGGTTCCTACTTATGTTAGACAAATTAAAACAACAAACCATCATGATATTTTTTATTTTTACCACCTTGTTCAACAGGCAACACATTTAACTCTATAGTTAAATTTGAAACAAATTATTAGCTCCACACAATTAACCAGCCAGCATTCAGAAAAGACGTTGTATCCAGATAACTGAATCAAAGGCGACAACCTGAAGTCATTATATGGATACAAACAAGGACATTCCTTCCAGAGAACACCTTTCAGTCAAACTGCTTAAAGCCGTTCTGTTTGGTGCCTGTGTGCTGGGCGTTGGATTAAGCCTGGTGCAAATTTTTCTGGATGCTCATCAGTCCAGTCAGGCCATCGACCGTAAAGCCAGAGAAATGCTGGCCATGATCAACGAACCGGCCAGCCGGGCCGTGTCCCGCCAGGATGTTGGCATGGGACAAGAGGTGTTAAACGGACTGATGGCCATGAAATCGGTGCAAGTGGCCGCCATTCGTCTTGACGGCGCCCCCGAGCTAGCCATGGTGGAAAGACCCGTTTTTGCCTCCCGCTATCGACTGCTGTCCGATTATATTTTTGACCCGATCCGAATCTATCGTGACGATCTTTACGGGCAGGAGCCGGATAAAAAATACCTTGGAGAGCTCATTCTCTCCATCGATACGGCACATGAGGGCAAAGCCCTTATCCAACGCTCCGTGGTCGTCTTTTTTGCCGGTATCACCAGAGCCATTGCGATGGCGCTGTTGCTCTACCTGATTTACTCGACACTGCTCACCAAACCACTTAATCGCCTGATACGACACCTTTCTTCCATCAATCCGCAGAAACCAGGCCAGCAACAATTGCCCATGCCCAAGGGTAATGAAAATAATGAACTGGGAATCTGGGTGAAAACCGCCAATAAGCTGTTGACGTCCATCGATCATCACCACAATCTGCGGCAAAAAGCCGAAGCACGGATTATGAGGCTGTCCCAGTACGATTACCTGACCCGACTGCCAAACCGGCGCACCATTCAAACCCAGATCAACAAACTGATCAAAAAAGCCTCGCAAAAAAATGAGAGCATCGCCTTGCTATGCCTTGGACTGGACGACTTTAAATCGCTGAATGCCCAGGTCAATTTCAATGCCGCCGAGCATATCCTGGTAAAAATCTCTGACCGACTGAGAAACTACCTGGGCAGCAGAGCCTATCTGGGTCGTTTGGGTGAAGACCAGTTTGCCATCCTGCTGACACTGGTTGACCAGCCCTACGAAGCCGCTGAAATGGCCCAGGCCCTGATCAAACAGCTGGACCAGCCTTTTGAGATCAACAACGAGCAGCTGAGCATTAGTGCAACTGTTGGCGTAACACTCTTTCCCGATGACGGAGAAGATGTCGATACCCTGCTGCAACAAGCTGAATTCGCCATGATTATGGCCAAATCCAGAAGCCGCAACCGTTACCAGTTTTATGTTGCCACCATCGACACGGAGATACGCCAGCACAAAAAACTGGAAATGGACCTGCACAATGCACTCCAGCACGATGAGTTGAGCCTGGTCTTTCAGCCCCAGTGCAACTACCAACAAGGCAAGCTGATCGGTGCTGAAGCACTGCTGCGCTGGAAACACCCGGAAAAAGGCCCGATTTCCCCGGATATGTTCATTCCCATGGCCGAGCACAGTCTGGACATTATCCCCATAGGCGACTGGGTGCTGGAGAACGCCTGCCGGCAACTGCATCAATGGCATCTTGATGGCCACAACAATCTGCGCATAGCCGTCAACCTTTCTGCCATTCAATTGCAGGATCAGGGCATTGTCGAGCGCATTGCCACGTTGCTTGACAAATACCAGATTCCTCCCGGCGCACTCGAACTGGAAGTGACCGAAACAGCCATTATTGAAGATGTTGAAGCATCAAAAACCCAGCTGGAAAACATTAAAAATACCGGTGTAACCCTGGCCCTGGACGATTTTGGTACCGGCTACTCATCGCTCGGTTACCTGAAACAATTTCCCTTCGACAAGATCAAAATCGATAAATCGTTTGTCGAAGGATTGCCAGAGAACAGAGGCAATGTCGGCATTGTCGAAGCCATTGTTCAGATCGGCAAAAGCTTCGGCCTGAAAGTGCTGGCGGAGGGCGTTGAAACCGTCGAGCAAGAGACGTTCCTGACCACTGCCGGCTGCCAGGAAGGCCAGGGCTATTACTATGGCAAACCACTGTCGCCGACAGACTTTATTGACCACCTGACCCGTCAACAACCGGTGACCAGCAAATCAAATCGATCGGATCACCCAGATTCTGGAGACAATTAATGTCTGACCGCCCCATTGTGCTGTTGCTGGATTCACGCCAGGCCGGAGGGATAGAGACCCATGTTTATCAATTGAGTCGGGCCTTGTGTAACAATAACTGGCCGGTACAGATATGGTTTTACCAACGCTATCAACATGAGCACCCCCTTGAAGAACAATTAAAAGAGGCAAAGTTAACCGAAGATTCGCCCAGGCAACGTCACCGTGCAAAGATCGCTGTGCATTACCTCGGAGGCAAAGCCCACCAACTGATTGCCAAAATCCACAGAACCCGTCCACTACTGCTGCACACCCACGGCTACAAAGCTGGTATTTTCGGGCGATTGGCCGCCGTGCTGAACAAAACACCGGTGGTGTCGACATTTCACAATGGTGACCCTGGCGAGGGTGTGGTTCGCCTGTATACACTCCTTGATCAGCTGACCAGCGTCGTCTCAGAAAATATTGTTGTCAGTGATGAGATTGCCAGGCGGCGCATTCACGCCCCCCAGACCATCAATAACTTTGTCCAGGTACCTGCCTACCCTCGTTCATCGGGTCAGGCGATCGCTTTTGTCGGCCGGTTGAGCTACGAAAAAGGGCCTGACCTGTTTTTGCAACTGGCCCGGCACCAACCGTTGCTGCCATTCAGACTCTACGGCAGTGGTCCTATGGCTGAACACCTGCAAAAACAACAGACCGACAATGTTCAGTTCATGGGACAGGTGCCGTCCATGGAACCGTACTGGGGTGAAATCGGCCTGCTGTGTATCACCTCTCGCTTTGAAGGGCTGCCCATGGTAGCGCTGGAGGCCATGGCCCACGGTGTACCGGTGCTGAGCTTCCCCCTTGGCGGCCTGCCCAAACTGATTACCCAGGGGTTTAACGGCTGGATCTCACCAGCAGGCGATCTCAAAGCCATGAGCAACCTGCTGCAGTTCTGGTCTGCCCTGCCAGAGGCGATCAAATGGCAGCTTAATGAAGCGTCTGTGGCCACCATCAACAATCGCTATTCCAGCCAGGCGATTTTGCCGCAAATCCTTGCCATCTATGAAAAAGCAGTGCAGGCGAAAGGGCTTCCCTGGCCAAAAACAGTCAATAACAGAGCAGTGCCAGACTGCTAACAACAGTCCCGACCAATTGAGTGAAACGACATGGAACTGGGTCAACACGTCATAAAAGGATTGAAAGTTGGTGCCTTACTGCGATTAGCAGCGCAAATATTCACCTGGCTCAATACCCTTATCCTGATCCGTCTTTTAACACCGGACGACTATGGTCTGATGGCCATGACCATGGCATTTATCGGTATCTTTGCCCTGATGGGGGATTTTGGTATTGGCAAGGCCATCATTCAGGCAAAAGCGCTGACGACCACCCAACTGCGCCAGGCATTTACCATTAACATCATCTCCTGCCTGAGCTTTTTTGGTCTGTTTGTCACCATTGCCCCGGCCATTGCCAACTTCTTTGATGAACCGAGAGTCACGGTGCTGGTTCAGGTTGTCGCCTGTCAGCATCTGATCATGGTTTTCCACACCCTGCCCTTCGCCCTGACCAGCCGGCGAATGCTGTTCAAAGAACGAGAAAAAGTACAGTTTTACACTGCCGTGCTGACCAGCATAGTCACCATTGCCATGGCCGCAGCCGGGCTTGGAGTGTGGGCACTGATTCTCGGTCATCTGTTTATGCGGCTGGCGCTGGCGGTCGGCTACAACCTGATTACCCCCTGCTGGATCTGGCCGGCACTGAATTTTCAGGGTTTTGCCACTATGGCCGGGTTCAGCGGCATCGCCACAGTGAACGATGTGCTGCGCTATTTCATCAATATCTTTGCCAACATCAGCATTGGGCGACTGTTAACCAAAGTGGATTTGGGGGTATTTTCCGTCGCCAGAAACCTGGCCAATTTGCCCAGCGACAAAATCGGCGAGCTGCTTAATCACCTTGGCCTATCGTCGTTTGCCAGACTGCAGGACGAACGGGCGGTTGCTGGCCAGTATCTGTACAAATCAACCCAGATGGCCGCTCTGGTGCTGTTTCCCACATACATGGGTATGTGTGCCATTGCCCCGGTGTTGATTCCTCTGGTGCTGTCGGATAAATGGGCTGTGGCCATTGTGCCCTTCCAGATTCTTTGCCTGAGCAGCCCATTACGGATGTTGTCAGAGATGATGGCTACCGGCGTGACCGCTTTGGGTGAACCGGCCAGAAACAGCCGTACCCTGTTGTTAACCATTGTCACCCTGCCACTGTTGTTTGTTGGTATTCAATACGGGGTGGAAGGTGCCTGCTGGGCCTGGCTGGCCATTAACCTGATCAGCTTTGCCTGTCATCTGAGATTTATGCTGCCGATATTTGTATTGACATACTCAACATTCCTCAAAGCGCTGTTGCCGTCGTTGGCCGGCTCCGTCGTCATGCTGCTGAGTTTGCTACCGTTGCGCGAGCACCTGACTGGTGAGATGCACGAGGCTTTGTTGTTGTTTGTGATGATTATGGCAGGTGTCGTGCTGTTTTCAGCGACCCAGTTGTTGCTCTTTCGTCGTCAGCTAGTTACCGCGTTGGGTTATTTAAGGCACTAGGGCAGGCACACCATTGCAACCACTGAATCTGGAGCGGCTGTTTGTTAATCGTTATCAGACGGTAACGGTAACCATCTATTGCGTTCTGGCCGCACTGCCCAGCCTGATCTTTCCACACCCGATTGCCCTGCTCCCCCTGGCGGTGATTCCGCTGGGCCTGATGTTTATTCTGCGCAAACCTTTTGTGGTGTGCCTGACGTTTATCATGTTTTCATTTTTCCGGCTACATGAAGTATTCCCCCAGCTGGATCCCATTAAAATCCCACTGCTGACCGCGCTTGGTTCTTACTTCGTGTTGGCCTGGCACATCATTCTGACCAAGAAAGTACACGTTTACTGGCGCCATGAGCATACCATTTTTGCCCGTTTCTTTGGTTGGGTGGTTTTAGGGATTGCCTTTTCCAGCTATCCACCGGTGGCCTTTGGCAGCTTTACCAGCGTTTATGTGAAAATCGGCATTATGGTGCTGGCCATATCCTGGCTGATGACGGAGCACTGGCACTTCAAACTGGCCCATTTGCTGATTATCTGTTCCGGTCTGGCGGTGGGCGGGGTCACACTGTACAACAACGCCAACGGTATCGGCATGGTGGAAGAGACCCGCGTCACCATTCCCGGTACCAGCCTTGGTGATCCTAACGATCTCTCGCTGGTGCTGAGCTTTCCCATGAGCTACGCCGTGGCTTTGGCCACCACCAAAGGTACTGGTAAATTTCGCACGTTTATCGCTCTGGTGGGCATTGTCGTCTTTGTCAGCTCCATTATCGCTACTCAGAGTCGGGGTGGGTTGCTGGCGACGGTGGCCGTATTTGGAATTTTCGGGCTACGCATCATCAAATCCAAATTGCTGCTAATCAGTATTGGCAGTTTTGCCCTGTTGATTCTGGTGGCTGCTGCCGGCATCAGCGATCGTAAATCCGGTGGTGCTGCCGAGGATGGCGTGGATGAGTCCGCCATGGGGCGTATCCATGCCTGGGAAGCAGCTTTTAATATGGGCATAAGAAACCCGATGACGGGCGTTGGTCTGTCGCTGTTTCTCGACAATTACTGGAATTATGCCACCCATAGCCGGGCTGAAGGTAAAGCTCACGTAACTCACAGCACCTGGTTTCAGGTACTGGCTGAATCCGGTTTTGTTGGGCTGGGACTGTTTGGCTTTATGATTTTTACCATTTTCATGTCCATACGCAGCTCGCTGACCCGACTGGACCGCAACAAAGGTTCACCGGAATACGATCCCCATATGTCGGCCATTGCCGTGGGGACTTACGCCGGACTGGCGGGTTTTTGTGTCTCCGGCACGTTTCTGAGCCAGGGGTTTCTCTGGCCAGTCTACATTATTACCGCCATCAGCATTGCCATTGCCAATTACATGGACAATAACTATCCGACTGAAGACGCACAGGCGGCAGCGTCTACAGTTAACGAAACAGAAAAAACAAAACCCGGTAAGGACTTGCCACATGCTCGATAGCCTGAAAGCCCGGTTAAAAAACAGCGATTCTGCCGCCGGCCGAAAGCTGTTCCAGATATTAAAATCCATCCGCAGTTTTGAACTTCCGGTAATCAAACCACTTCATGGATTGCTCTATCTGCAACATAAAATGATTGCCGGTGCCGTTGCTAACCTGATTCGCATTCTCTATTGGACACCACTGTTCAAATCCCGGCTTGCCAATAATCCCGCAAGGCTCTATCTCTATTCCGGCATGCCCTTGCTGCTCGGCCCGCTGAACATAACTATGGGTGATTATTGTCGTTTATCAGGTCACACAACGATCAGTGGCAGGGCATCCGGTGCCAAACAACCCGAGCTGATCATTGGCAACAATGTTGGTATCAGCTGGCAGAATGAAATATTTGTCGGTGACCGGATAAAAATCGGCGATAACGTCAGGCTGGCAGTAAAAGTCAGGCTGGTGGGGTATCCCGGTCACCCGGTTGATCCTGCGGCCAGGGCCAGAGGAGAACCCGACACCGATGACCAGGTGGGCGCTATTTGTATTGAAAACGACGTATGGCTGGCGGCAGGAGTAACCGTTATGGGTGGTGTGACCATTGGGGCTGGCACCATTGTCGCTACCGGCAGCGTAGTGACCCGCGACTTGCCACCCGGAGTGCTGGCCGGAGGGATTCCTGCCAAAGTCATCAAACCACTGCCTTCGGAGAAGAACCATGGCTGATCTGATTGTCTTTGGCGAGGATTGGGGGGGGCTGCCCTCCAGCACGCAACACCTGATCAGCCACTTGATGAAAGACCACCGCGTCATCTGGATAAACTCCATTGGCATGCGCTCGCCCCGTCCATCGTGGCACGACATCAAACGGGTTTTCCGCAAACTACGGAGCATGCTGACGTGTTCCCACCAGACACAACCGGATGACACAACCCGGCCGACACCGCTGATCATCAACCCCAAAGTGCTGCCTTTTCACCACTGGAAGCTGGTGCGTCAAATCAATAAACAACTGCTGTTGAAAGACATTAACAAAGCCATTGCCCAACAAGGATTTGACCGTATTATCCTCTGGCTCTCTCTACCCACTGCGGTTGATATGGTTGGCAGCCTGAATGAGCAGGCTTCTGTCTACTATTGCGGGGATGACTTTGCCGGCCTTGATGGCGTTGATCATGCCATGGTCACACCATTAGAGCAGGAACTGGCAAAAAAAGTTGACCTGATTCTGGTGGTCAGCAAGAACCTGGCCAGGAAATTTACCAATCCCAACACCATCATCCTGCCCCACGGTGTCGATTACCCGCTGTTTTCAACGCCGGCAGAGCGCCCGGATGATCTGCCCGGCAGTGGCCCCATTGCCGGCTTTTACGGCAGCATTTCCCCGTGGCTTGATACCGATTTGCTGGCCCGCTCAGCCATTGCCTTGCCCAGCTGGCAGTTTGTCTTTATTGGCGACATCAAAACAGACGTCACCTCGCTGCAGGCACTGCCCAATGTTCACTTTCTCGGGCCAAGGCCTCACCATCAATTGCCTGCGTATGTGCAGCACTGGAATGTGGCCCTATTGCCCTTTCGCCATAACAAGCAGATAGAGGCGTGTAACCCACTGAAGCTCAGAGAATATCTGGCGTCAGGCACGCCCATTGCCGCCACTTCATTTCCTGCCGTGAGAGAGTACGACAACCTTGTGGCAATTCAATCGCCCAAGGAGCCTTTTTCCCGAGTCATTCTACGGGCAGACGGACAACAACCAGCGAAAAATCTGCGTCAGGAAACCGTAGCAACCGAATCGTGGCAACATCGATCCGCTGAACTGGAGGCATTGATCAACCATTTGTCGCCATAAAAACGGACGATCCATTTTCGGTATTTAACAAAAGCTACACTCAATTAAGATGCGCCATCCGGGCAGGAACCATGAACTCACATTATCCCGCCCGCAAAGCAACCAACAAAATCAAAAGTCCAGACAAGGATTGTTTGCATGTTAAAGCAAGGAGGCAGTGACGCAAGGGGGAGCAGGTGTCCAGCGAAATCCTGAGAAACCTCTTTCGTCTGCTCAGCGCTGCCTGGCGACGGCGCTACACAATCTGTATTCCCATCATCATCATGCCAGTGGTTGGTTTTATTGCCAGTTTCATGGCACCTAAATTTTATGAAGCCCATACCACTATCTTACTTCAGGATACCTCGGCCCTTAACCCTATCCTGGAGGACTTCGCCGTTTCCACCAATCTGGAAGAGCGACAACTGGCGCTTAAGATCCTGCTCAAAAGCCGTAAAGTGCTCGAAGCCGTCGCCAGGGATGCCAAATTCATCACCAATGAATCCACGCAAGGGGAGGTTGATGAGGCCATTACTGAGCTCTCCCAGTCACTGTCCGTCTCCTTTGGTGGAGAGCTGGTGAAAATTTATTACCGCAGTCAAAACAAGCGGGATATTGAATTTCTGCTCAAGACCGTCACCAAACATTTTCTCAGCCTCATACAGGCACCGCAGAAGTCCTGGCAGAAAACCTCAACCCAATTCCTGAAAGACCAGGTGGACCGTCAACACGAAGCGTTAACTGCGGCCGAGTTGAAGTTGTCGGAATACAAAGCCGAGTTTGCCCTGGAACTGCCCGAACTGCATAAGGCCAACGTCACCCGTCTGGCAGAGCTGCGCCAGTTGCAGATGGAAAAAGAGACCGAACTGGCCGGAGCGCGTGCTGCCATGGAGGAGTTTAATGGCAACCTGGCTCAAACCAACCCAGTGATTGGCAAGTTGGAAGAGAGCATTATTAAAACCCGTACCGCGCTCAGTATGCTGCGCTCCCGTTACACCGAAAAACACAGCAAGGTGCAAGCCTCTATCCGGGAGTTGGACAGGCTGAAAACTGAACGACAAAGAATGATTACCGAAAGCAGTCAACTGAAAAGTGAAGATATTCAACGCTTATGGAACCTGGCCGCGTCCACACCAACGTTGTCAGCAGACAGCACCGGTCAGGGTCAGACCACCATCCTTGCCTCACAGTTGCAAGCCGTTCAGGAGGCCAAAGCCAAGGTCAACAGCCTGGAAAACGAGGTAGCAAATATCACCAAACAGACCGGCAAGTTACAAAACAATGTGCAGCGGTTTGCCGAAGTGGAACGCACCCTGGTGGAGCTGCAGCGGGACTTCAGCATCAAACAGCGGCTCTACGATGACTTTCTCAACCGTTATGTTATGGCACAAGTCACAGAGAATCTCAGTACTTACGAGGAGTCCGAGCGGGTCAAAATCATCGACAAGCCCTTCACGCCCAGCAGCCCGGTGCAACTGCCGGCGGCTTTGTTTATTGTCGCCGGTGTCTTTGCCGGCATTGGCATTGGCACCGGTTTAGCCGCCATCGCCGAGATAACCGATTCCACCTTGCGTCTTCAGGATGCCGTCGAACGCATTGCCGGCACCCCTGTACTGGCGCGGATACCATCCATGCCCAAAGCGCCGGTACTGGTCTACAACCCGGACAAAGACTGGTTTGACGACGGGGAGGTCGCATCATGAGTTCAGCACCCATCGTGGCCCAGATCGTACAACATCTGGCACCCGGAGGCATTGAGACAATGGCGCTGGATTTGCAGCGCAAGTCGGATAACCCCCGGAATGTCCACATTATCAGCCTGGAAGGCAATCGGCCCGACGCGGTGGCCAGATGGCCCAGAATTGAGCCTTTGGAGCGTATCCACTTTCTGGATAAACAGCCCGGCCTGAGCATTGCCACCGTTACCAAACTCTGCCAACTGCTGAAAACACTCAATATTGATGTGATCCACAGCCACCATGTGGGACCACTGTTGTACGGCGGCGTTGCGGCAAAGCTGGCTGGTTGCCGTCATGTCCATACCGAACACGACGCCTGGCATCTTAATGAGAAAAAACGACGCTGGCTGGTTTCGGCCTGTTTCCACCTGCTCAAACCAACTGTTGCCGCCGACGCCCGACTGGTAGCGGACAATATTCAGCAGCGCATTCCCCTGTTTACCCCGGCCGTTATTTTAAATGGCATTGATACTGATACCTTTAAGCCTGCCAATCGGACGGCAGCCCGGCAAACACTGAACCTACCCCCCCATGCGCCGATCATTGGCTGTGCCGCCCGTTTTACCGAGGTTAAGTGCCATAACCTGCTGATCCGGGCTTTTGCCCAACTGCCTGACCACACCCACCTCGCCCTGGCCGGTGGGGGGGCGTTGGAGCAGACACTAAAAAAACTGGTGCATGAGCTCAGTCTGGAGCAGCGGGTGCATTTTCTTGGCGTTATGGACGACATGCCAACGTTTTACCAATCCATTGACGTGTTTTGCCTGGCCTCAGAAAAAGAAGGACTACCCCTGTCACCAATGGAGGCTCAGGCATGTCAGACCGTAGTGGTAATGACCGATGTGGGCGGTTGTCGTGAGGCGGTCGATCCGGATAGCGGTATTCTTGTTGACGCCGGCAGTATCGAAGCCCTGACCAGAGCCCTGCAAAAACAACTGGCCGACGGAATCACACCAGAAAAACAGCGCTCTGCCCGGAAATTTGTGGTTAACCACGGTGGTCTTGACCGGATGATTCACCAATATCACCAACTGTATCTCGGGAGGCCGCTGTGATGGACTGGCTCGCCCTGACGATCTTCTGCCTGACGGCACTGGTGATTATCTATCATCACATCGGCTACCCATTTATGCTCAGGATGATGACCCGGGGGCTGGAAAACACCTTGCCGGATTTCTATCACCGCCACTACCGGATCACCCCGCTTGACCATATGTTGCCGAGCATCAACCTGATCATGCCGGCACACAACGAGGCAGACTCCATTGCCGAAAAGATTCGTAACCTTGCCGCCCTGGACTACCCCGATTACAAACTGAAAGTCACCCTGATCTGCGACGGCTGCACCGACGCCACCGCACAACTGGCCAGAGAAGCGCACAACGAGGAACTGTGTCGTCATTTACAACTGACCATTATTGAAAAGGCGCAAAACAGCGGCAAAGTGGCCATCCTGAACGAAGCCGTCGGCCAGAGCCAGTCCAGTGTCATTGCCCTGTCTGACGTCTCCTCGCTACTATCCGTCGATAGCCTGTTGGTGGTGGCCGCCCAACTGAGCCACGAGCAGACAGGTGTGGTGTGTGGCAGTTACCACTTTTACCAATCCCTCAGCGTGGGTGAACAAGCCTACTGGCAGTACCAGCGCAGCATCAAAGCCAAAGAGAGCGCACTCGGTGCCACCCTGGGCGTACACGGGGCGTTCTACGCCTTTCGCCGCCACCTGTTTACACTCATCCCGGCGGATACCATCAACGACGATTTTACTCTACCTGTGCAAATCGTTATGAAAGGTTACCAGTGCCTTTACGACCCAAGAATTACTGCCATTGAGCTGGAGCAAGCCGGTAACGAGATGGATTTTCAGCGCCGCAAGCGTATCGCTGCCGGTAATGTGCAACAGGCGACACGGCATTTGGGTTTACTGCATCCGCGCTACGGCAAAATAGCGTTTAACTTTTTTTCCGGTAAATTTCTGCGCCCATTTATGCCACTGTTTCTGTTAGTGGCACTGCTCTCATCGGCCTGGTTAGCCTGGCAGTACCTCTTCTTTCAGATCGTTCTTTTCGGGCAGCTGGGTACGTACGCCATCACCTTGTTTTACTTGTTGCGCCGCTCACAGCCAGCGCACAGGCACTTGAGGGTACTTTTTTATCTGGTGTCCGGCCATATTGCCATGGGCATTGGTTTGTACCAGTACATGTGCGGCCAGCATAAAGGGCAATGGAAGCGGGTTAATCAGCACGTTCAAGAGAATCAGTAACGTTTACGGAGTACATGCATGAAAGAGTCGACCTTTGTTCACCCGCTCGCTGCCACAGGCAAGCGATTTATTGACATTGTCATTGCCCTGCTCGGGCTGATAATTACCTTGCCACTGTTTCCTTTCATTGCCCTGGCCATTCGACTGGACAGCGCGGGACCGGTGATTTATCAACAGATTCGTATCGGTTATCAAATGGAGAACTGCATTCGTCTGTTTATGATGAAAAAGTTCAGAACCATGCGCAATGATGCTGAAGCAGGCACCGGCCCGGTCTGGGCACAGAAAAATGACCCAAGAGTTACCCGGGTTGGTAATTTCTTACGCAAAACCCGCCTCGACGAAATCCCTCAGTTGTGGAATGTGCTGGTGGGTGATATGTCCATTGTGGGCCCACGACCTGAACGCCCCGGAATGTATAAAAAACTCGAGCAAAACATTCCCTTTTACAGCGAGCGAACCTTTGATGTGGTTCCCGGCATCACCGGCCTGGCGCAAGTCAATATGGGATACGATCAGACAATCAATGACGTGAAAAACAAAGTTGCTTACGACCACGCCTATGCCCTGGCGTTAACCACGCCGTGGGGATGGTTAAAAATGGACTTTTATGTGATGTTCAAAACGCTTTACGTAATGGTGACAGGCAAAGGGCAATAACCAACGGCAACTAACGTAGCCAGTTAGCGGCAATCTCATCAAGGGCTTGCCTGAGTGCCTCCCGACTATGGGCACCGGTCTGAAAAGCATCCGCCAACTGTTGCACATGAATATCGCATAGCACATCCTGTGGCAGGTCATTTTCTGCTGGCCATAACACCACATCCGGGTAGATTCCGGTCATTTCCTGCATCCATGACAACTTCTCCCCCATAGACATGTTGCTGACAACAGACAGCTCATGATTAATATTGCCCACAAACACCTTGGGCGCACTGCTATGACGAATGCTCTCAGCGATTTCCGGAATTAACAAGGCGGGCAAAATACTGGTCATAAAACTACCCGGACCAATAATAATCATGTCGGACTCTTTGATCTTGGCCACCGCTTCGTCCGTCGGCTGGATGGCCGGCAAAATCATCAACTTCTCCGGGCGGGCCTTCAGCCCATCAATGGTGGTTTCACCCACCACTTCCCTGCCGTTGACCACAGCCCCAAGACGCGCCGGCTGTTCGGACATGGGAATCAACTCAGCGCTGACCTGCAGCATCTGGCGAATCAGATTAATGGCATCAAGTGGGCGAACGCACATCTGGTCCATGGCCAGTAAAATCAGATTACCCAGATTATGGCCACTGATATCACCACTGTTTTTAAAACGGTACTCAAACAGAATGCGGGCCAGGTTCGGGCTGTCTGAACAGAGCTGATTCAGGCAGTTCCTGAGATCGCCCCAGGCAATGCAGTCACTGGCTTCCCGTAGCCGCCCGGTCGAGCCACCGTCGTCAGTGGTAGCGACAATGCCTGACAGACGCTCCTGCAAAAAACCAAGGCTGGCCATCACCCGACCAAGGCCGTGCCCACCGCCAATAGCAACAATCCGGCGACACTGGTAAAGCGCTTTTACCGAGTACATGGCAGCGTCTCCGGCAAGCTCACAAAATATGGCACTGACATTCCCTCAGTTTTTTATCATGAGATGTGCGGTTCTATACAATACTGCCAATGTAATCGGCCAGGCGAGCCGATTCTTCGTCCTCCAAAAGCAACCCAAGCTTGCTGCGCCGCCACAACAGATCGTCAGCCTGCATAACCCACTCATGGCGAATCAGGTAGTCAACCTCGTGCTGATACAGGCCGGCACCAAAATCGATACCCAGATCATCAATGCGAGTCTTGCCTGCCAACAGTTGGTGCGTCAGCGCACCATAGCTGTGCACATAGCGCTTCGCGATTGCCAGGGGCAACCACGGATAGCGTTGTTGCACCTCCGCCTGGCAACGATCCGCCTGCTGGGCACCGGGCAACTGGCTGGTTTCGGTCCAGCGTCCGCGGGCTGTGGGAAAATAGTGAGCCAGTCGATCCATGGCGTGCTCCGCCAAACGTCGGTAAGTGGTCAGCTTGCCACCAAATACGGCAATCAGCGGAGTTTGCCCGTTGTCGTCTTCTACCGCAAACGAGTAGTCCCGGGTCACGGTGCGGGCATCGCTGGCGTCGTCCTCAATCAACGGACGCACACCCGAGTAGTCCCAGACAATGTCGGCGACAGATATCGTTTTTTTGAAATGGTCATTAACCACCCGGCAGAGGTATTCGCGCTCATCAGTGGTACAGCTGGTTTTGGATGGATCACCGGCGTATTCCACTTCCGTGGTGCCAATCAGTGAGTAACAACCCAGGTAAGGTATAACGAACACCACTCGTTTATCACCGTTCTGCAGAATGTACGCCTGTCTGCCCTGATAAACCTGCGGCACCACAATATGGCTGCCCTTCACCAGCCGCATCTTCTTGTTCATATTGCCAGGCAAGCTGGCGAGCATCTGCGTTACCCACGGTCCGGCAGCATTGACCAGCGCTTTTGCCGTAACCTGCGTCACTGTGCCAGTTAACTGATTTTCAAGCTGAACCCGCCACACGCCATGATCGCGAAAAGCCGATATCACCTTGGTGCGAGTGCAGATGGTGCCGCCCCGTTCGCGCACCCCCCGGGCATTAAGCAACACCAGGCGGGCATCATCCACCCAGGCATCGGAATATTCGAACACCGTTTTAAAATGCGCTTGTAACGGGCTGTCAGGGGTGACAGCAACACGACGACTGCCTTTGAGGGTATTGCGTTTGCTCAGATGGTCGTAGAGGAACAGTCCCAGCCGGACCATCCAGGCTGGGCGCAGTTGTGACTGATGGGGAAGGTGAAACTGTAGCGGCCAGGCAATGTGCGGTGCCATGTTGAGCAGTACTTCCCGCTCACCCAGTGCTTCTCTGACCAGACGAAACTCGAACTGCTCAAGGTATCGAAGTCCGCCGTGAATCAGTTTACTGCTTGACGATGAGGTAGCACCGGCCAGATCCCCCATCTCATATAAACCAACGTTTAAACCTCGCCCGGCGGCATCGTAAGCAATGCCAACTCCATTAATACCGCCGCCAATAACCAGAAGATCGTAGTCTGTTGTCACTGCCATCGCCCTCAGACAACATCAGGTTCCAGCCATGCCGACGATTCTTGGGGTGATCAGGAACAGGCGCACCTGCTTGATTTTCGACGTCGACTGAGACCTGAAGACATGACCGAGCACCGGAATATCACCGAGCACAGGGATCTTGGAGAACTTCTCTTCGTCCTGCTCTTTGTAGAATCCGCCAATCAACAGGCTTTCCTGTTCGCTGATAATGGCCTGGGTATTGATTGAGCTATTGGTAATTTCCGGCAGTTTCTGACCCACTTCATCCGTTCCCTGACTGCCCGTGCCATCCTGAATATTGACGCTCATATGGATGCGCCGGCCAGCCTCTTCCCGAACAATTCGCGGCGTAACCTGTACAACAGTACCTGACGTCACCGGGAACAGTTCAGAGTCTTCGCTTCCTGCCACTGATACGTAAAAAGTGCTGCTGTTGTCAAGAATGGCCTCGATATTGTCCAGGGTCAGGATCGACGGTCTGGAGACGATCTTCACCCGGCCCTCGTCAGCCAGCAGTTGCAGCTTGGCGGTAAAAGAACCGAGGGCAGTGGAAACAATGGTCGTATAGTCTGCTGCCGTATTCGGCGTGAAGGAGAAACTGGTATCACCGGAACTGCCCGCGTTGTTCCACTCAACCCCCAGTGCCTGTAAATCCTGAGTATTGATATCAATAATCGACACACTGATCTCAATTTGCGAGGTTGGTTTATCGAGGGAGGCAATCAACTCGTCATACATGGGCATTTTTGACTCAAGATCATGGACAATAATTGCATTCAATCTTGGGTCTGCATTGATATAGACGTCATCAGCCGCGGCTCCGGCGTTCAACGGCTCCATACCAGCCTCTGCGTTTTGCGCTGATTGTAAGTCACCGGAGGTGGTAGCGCTCTCCATCGGGGCGACAGACGGATTAGGCAACCCTTGCCTGGTGACCTGGGCCACACCACCACCTTTGATGATGCGCGTCAGGATGGTAGCAATGCCCGGCACCGTCAGCTGTTGTCCCCGGAAGGTGAATGACTTGTCGGTTGCCCAGGCGTACTTCAGCGGGAAAGTGCGTACGGTCAGCTTGCTCTTCTGGCGATCACCCTCTTTGGCATCAAGCAGCTCCGCAGTCTGGGATATCAGCTCAGTGTAACGGGGCGGACCGGAGATAAAGACCAGCCCTTCGTTGGGCTGCTCTTTCCAGAAAAAGCGGCCATCCCAGATACCAATTTTCTTCAGCGTTTTCTTGAACTGATCAACAGGCAGATAACTCAGACTGATAATCTGCTGACTTGATGCGCCACCGTCGTAAACAAACAGCGTATGCCCATCAAAGTACCAGATAAATCCATAGATATTGGCCAGATGATCAAGGAAGTCCACTGGCGTCATTGGGCCAATCTTGCCATTCACCAAGCCCTGAACGGTCTCAGAAATATTGATAGGCATGTAATAGCTGGCAGCGAAATTCTGCAACACATCCTGCAAACTGTCGCCATTACCGAAATAGGCGTACGGACGCTCACCAAACGCGGCCAGCGCCGGTGACTCATCATCACCGATGGTTCCGGCAAAATCGTCCAGGGCGTCCTGAATAGCGTCTTCCGCCGAGATAACTCCCTTATTACCGCCAGGTGTTTGCCCCATCATGTAATTGTTGCCAGCGTCTGACATCACTTCCTGCGGCGACGTTTTGCGGACAAAGTTGTAATCAAACTCGGAGTTTGCCGCGTAATGTACCGGACTGTCGTAAGGCGACATGTCGGATTCCTTACCCGACAATAGTTCGCTATTCACATCCGGGTCAGAATGTTCATATCCACTAATGCTGCCCGGAAAGTCCCTGGCATCCAGCGGTTGATCCTGATCGGCGGAAGTAAATTCAGGCTGCTCAATCTCAACCGGAAAATAGATCACCTGCCCGGTCCGCAGCATCTGAGTGGTATCGAGCTGGTTATAAAGAGCCAGCTCATTGACCTCAAACCCATAGCTGTCAGCGATGACCTGCAGAGTTTCTTGCGGGCGCACAATGTGCTTGCGGGTTTGTGGCTCCTCTGATGACCAGTTTGCCAACGCCGGAAAACTAAGCGCTAACAAAAATGACGGAATAATCAGAGAGTTTCTTATAAAGCCCATCAGACGCGTGCCTCCCTGCTCATGTCTGCTCCAGCTTATTCAACAGCGCTTAATGAATAGATGCCTTGTTTGGTATTCAGTTATCAATAAAAATCCGTTGCTTCCCAATGTATCGGAACGCTCAGGACATTCCTCAGTGCCTCACCATAAAAATAATTGACGACAGTAAAAACCTTTACTCAAGCCATGTTGCCGCCGACATCTCAGTTACATACTCCCAACTTGAACAGGCAGGCCCCTTCAATGGCAGAATCAGTCTCTTTTGGTAATGGCATTTCCGGGATTTCCAGAGTCTCCACCGCTCAGGAGCACTCGGACTATCCAAGATCAAAATCCAATTTCAAACCATCCGGTGAGAAGGTTGTCGACTACACCTGGAAGGCGCTTGATATGAGTCGTAACTTCCAGAACCGTGAACTGCGCTTTGCCACCAACATTGGTGACCAGAACAACTACTCCAGCCCCGAGGAACATCAGCGCTTTACCGAGGAGGCAAAAAAATTTCTCTCTTCATTTATACAACAGCAACCAGACGACAGCGTTAATTCCAAAGTCATGAAAGATGCTCTGGCAGTGATCGAAAACGCCAAGTCGGACAGTGACTATCTGATGATGTGCCGCAACGTTCTGATTGCCAGCTAAAGGAAGACAAGCATGGATAAATCACTGAAAACCTGGATGCTCTGCCAGGCCTCCTATTACCTGGAGTACCTGCAACCGGAAAAAACCATCGCCCTGCTCAATGCCGTGCGTGCGGTAGACCGGGAAAACCCTGATATTTATCGCATGTTAAGCTATGCCTATCTACAGGCCGGGCGACCTGAAGAATCCATCCGCGCCGCCGATAATTTCCTAAAATATGCGCAGCCCGGCAGTGACGTACGGGCTATCAAATGGATTAAGGGGCGAGCCCTGCTCAAGAAGAAAAAAGCAGCCATGAGCCGCTGATCTTCATGACGCTAGCCTGCCCCCCCATAATGGTGGCAGGACACTCATGGCACAATTGTTACCCGGGCTTAATTTCGGGGGGAAAAATGACCTGGTGTTGGCGGGACTGTTAGTATCCGTCATCGGTCTTATTATTCTGCCCATGCCCACCCCCCTGGTGGACTTTCTTATTGCGGTGAATATAGGCATATCCACCCTGCTGTTGATGACATCCATCTATCTGAAGTCGCCATTGGAATTCTCCTCTTTTCCCGGCGTACTTCTGATCACTACCCTCTTCCGACTGGCGCTGTCCATCACCACCACCCGTTTGATTCTGTTGCAGGCCGACGCCGGTGAGATTGTCTACACCTTCGGTAACTTCGTGGTCGGTGGCAGTCTGGCGGTGGGTGTGGTTATCTTCTTGATTATCACTATTGTTCAGTTTTTGGTCATCACCAAAGGTTCCGAGCGGGTGGCCGAAGTCAGTGCGCGCTTCTCGCTTGACGGCATGCCCGGTAAACAGATGAGTATCGACGCTGACTTGCGTGCTGGTGCCATCGAAATGGAAGAGGCGCAACGGCGTCGGGAGCTGGTGACCAAAGAGAGCCAGCTGTTCGGTTCCATGGACGGCGCCATGAAGTTCGTCAAGGGCGACGCCATTGCCGGGTTGATCATCATCTTCGTCAACATCACTGCCGGTGTTGCCATCGGTACCAGCCAGGGCATGTCTGGTGGTGAGGCGCTGCAACTGTATGCTATTTTGACCATCGGTGATGGCTTGATCTCCCAGATTCCGGCGCTCCTGATCTCCATCACCGCCGGTATTATCGTTACCCGGGTATCCAACGAGGATGCCAAAGACCTCGGTAATGAAATTGGTACCCAGCTCACCGACAAGCCCAAGGCGCTGATGGTCGGTGGTGCACTGCTGATGGGCTTCGCCCTGATTCCCGGCTTCCCTACCCTGACCTTTATGAGCCTGGCCGCTGCCCTCGGCGGTGGTGGTTACTACCTGATGAAGAAGGTGGAAAGAGCGCGAACAGCCCAGGAAGAAGGTGGCATTCCGGCCATGGCCGCTGCCACCGAAACCCCGGGCGAAGCGAAAACCCGGCTGGATCAGCAAGAAGAGTTTACCCAGACGCTGCCGCTGATTATCGACGTGCCCACCTCAGTGCAAAAAACGCTGAACACCAGTTCCCTGAACGAAGAGCTGCTGAAGGTGCGTAAGTCGTTGTACATGGATTTGGGAGTACCCTTCCCCGGCATTCACCTGCGCTTTAACGATGCCATGGATGAGAACACCTATAGCATTTTGCTACAAGAAGTGCCCGTTGCCTCCGGCTACTTCAAGCCCGGATCGCTGTTTATCAGGGAGAGCAATGAGCATCTGGACATGCTGAAAATCCCCTACGAAGTTGGCGAAACCTTCCTGCCCAGTCTGGACTCTCTCTGGACCGACGAGAGCCAAAAGGACAAACTGGAGCGCAACAACGTCAACTTTATGGACTCGCCGAAAATCCTTACCTACCATCTGGCCCACGTCCTGAAAAAATACGCCGAAGACTTTATCGGCATTCAGGAAAGCCGCTACTTGCTGGAGAAAATGGAGAGCAGTTTCGGTGAGCTGATCAAAGAAGTGCAGCGACTGTTGCCGGTCAACAAGATCACTGAGATATTCCAGCGTCTGGTGTCCGAGGACATCTCTATACGGAACCTTCGTTCTATTTTGCAGTCACTGGTGGTTTGGGGGCACAAAGAGAAAGAGGTGGTTCAGCTGACTGAGTACGTACGTTCATCGCTGAAGCGTTACATCAGCTACAAGTACTCCAACGGCAAAAACATGCTGCCGGTTTATTTACTGGATCAGGATGTGGAAGACACCATCCGCTCAGGCATCCGCCAGACCTCCGCCGGTAGCTATCTGGCCCTGGACCCATCCACCTCCGCGCAGTTTGTGGAAAACGTTAAGCACGCCGTCGGTAAGATCGGTCACCTTGAGCACAAGCCAGTGCTGATTACCTCCATGGATATCCGTCGCTACGTGCGCAAGCTGCTGGAACTGGAGATCTACGATCTGGCCGTACTTTCGCACCAAGAGTTAACGGAAGAGATCACCGTACAACCGCTTGGACGCATATCCCTCTAAAACCCTTTGATCATCTGCTGGCAAGGCATTCCAGCCAGCAGACTGCTCCTCCATCCTGCTGTTCTCTGACCAACCAGCATGCAAGAAACCCCAAAAAAAAATTCCCCCTGAGAGGGGGAATCACGTCTTATGCGAAGGAATGAAAAGGAGGAAACAAACTAACGGACGAGGGCAAAAACCAGCTGATCAATAAACTGCTCTTCTTTATAAACGTGCTTTTTCATTACCCCCTCAAGCTCAAAACCGCACTTTTCCAGCACCCGACGTGAGCCTTCGTTACGAGCCTGCACATCAGCATAGATTCGCACCAGGCCCATCTCATCAAACGCGTACTCACAAACGCTGGCGAGCGCTGAGGTCATGATCCCTTTACCCCAATGATCCTCAGACATCCAAAAGCCGATCTCCGCCCCGAACCGATGCACATCAAGTTGGACCACAAAACCAATCTCACCGATGGCTTCACCCTCAAAGTCGATGGCAAAGCGCGTCTTGGTTTCGTGCTCCTTAACGTGCTGCACCCAAGCTCTGGCATGCTCTACGGTATAGGGGTGAGGGAAAGTGTCCCGCAAATTTCTGGCTACTTTGTCGTTATTACCGTGTTTGGCCAGAGAGATCGCATCCCCGTAAAGGAATCTTCTGAGGCAATAACCATTACCCAAATCTATATGCATATCATTATCCTGATAGTCAGCTATCAGGTAAAACATCGGCACAGGCACTGTGAGCTTTATTGACCAGTCAACAGTCCAAGTTACAGCATTAACGTACCGAGAATCATCCAATCAAGCTGAAGTTCTAAGTTTGTTTAATCCATTTGGCGGGCTTGATTTTTCTAGAGGAAAACAAATATGAAAGCCACAAACACCTCAGCGGTCAATTATAATACCCAAATTTAACTTTTCCTTTAAATCATCAGGAAATTTAATATTCCTGATGATAATTAACCGATCACGATTCAAGGCGTGAACGTTTCAGATTTCGCAATCTGCTTGTTTCTTACCGGCAAACCTTTATTTTCATCAGTGGAATTACCAGACAGCAAAAGGGTTTCCCTAAATAAACCAAGGTTTTTTGAGCAGTTACGAGATTTCAAAAATCAGCAAATACGGCGGAGGTGAAAGCCACGGTTAAACGAGGAAAATAACACAGCAACCAGCCAGTGTACCAGCCCTGATGACTAGGTAATTCCCGCCTAAAAAACCCCGCCCCCTGGGCCACACTGGTTTGGTACACTTCAGGTTTACAGAAAAATCGCACCAACTCCTCGGCCGCCCAAAAGGTTACCTGCAAAAGGTGCTGAAGCAAGACTTTTCTTGCCTTTCAAGTCTTACCGTCTCAGGGATGCAGAGCTTTGGATGGGAACGAAGTGCTTTTCTCAACACAGGCCTGTTGTAAATGCTTTATTTGGGCAAATCTGGTTAATGTCGCGATTAACGCGTTATTGAACGAATGGCGCACATGCCCGCTCTGCAAGGCAAAATGATCCGATACCACCGACTCACTATCAAGACAATCGTACACATAATCGGCCAAAACTGCCACCGACGGATCGACGGCAGCAATCAGTGCCGATTTTTCAATGAGACCCAAACGCCCCTGCGCACCCTTAGCCAGTAACTTAGTGACTGTAACAGCAGGTACCCGAGTGCGCCCATCGTCATTCAGGAATCGCAATCCTGATAACTGCCGCTTATTTTGGTTCAGGCAAAGCAACGCATCCTGATACTGTTCCCTGACCACCAAGGCATGCAACTGCTCAAGAAATTGCCGCTCCGCCTCATTGCTGCGCAACTTATAGGAGTGTGCCTCAATCTTCAGCGCCTCAAGGGGATAGCCCATATCGCAGGGAATCGGTGTTTCACCATCGGGCAGCACAGAAAGATAAGGGTGTCCCGTCTGCAGAAGAAACGAAGTGGTGTTGGCCCCTTCGGTCAGTACGGGCAAATCGGAGATCCGAAGCAGATATTGAAAGACCGGTTTGGGCAACTCCGGCAACAACCCGATAGCGAGCACTCCGGCTGAAGTCATTTGGTTCAGTTTGCTGATGGCATCGTCATCCTCAAGCGCGATCACGGCAATACCTTGCAGCCGTTGCAGGCAAGTCATTACTTCCGGAGTGCTGGTCGCACGGCCAATAAGAACGAGCGTGGCTTTGCGCTGATTTTTTCTGTCAGCACTTGCCCGGAGTGCACCAAGCCAACAATGCAGCAAAAACGTCCTTCTACCTGCCAACTCTCGGTGGTGCAAACCGTAAACAACACTCAGGTGAATCCGCCCTTGTCGGCGCCACTCAAAAACTTTGCCCAGGCTCTTTGCCTGCTCCAGACTGTTGATTGGTGACGCATCAAGCATCTGACCAAGCCACCGCCTTTCCGCCTCATCACTGTCAAGCGCCATGCTGGCAGACAACTCCGGCAACAGACTGTTGGCAGGCAGAGACAACGGAATTTTTTGCACCTGCCAACCATCAAAGTTGGTGTAAAGCACCCTGGAGTCCGGCGCAGACCATTCAAACCGATAAGGTTTCAGCACCATGTAGTGCTCACAGGAAACTTTGTGCCGCGCTTCGGCCAGATCGAGAAAAGAAAAAACGACCGATGGCTGTACGGACTGATCACCATACTCAACGATAGTGACCACGCTTTGCCCTATGAGCAGGCGCTGAGGCAAAGGCTTGGCAGCAGCAAAACCAGGCATCAGCAGCGCCAGTTTGTTCAGCTCCACAGCCCTTGAGTCATCTGTCTCATCAGCAGCCCCTGCCCCCGGACCAGGCAAAGAGAGCCGCAGCTGAACTCCCGGAGCCCCAAGGTCAACCAGCAAATTGACCAGCTGAACCGTAGCATTTTCATCGCCCAATGAATGAAACTGCCCAAATGTCTCCTCTTTCAGACAGCCAAAATCGCCATACACGCCAACGACACCCAACTGCTGAAGCAAGCGCATGGTATGGTACCGCAAACGCTGGTCACCTTCAGGTACGGCTGACGACAGATCAAGTGACTCTATCAGGGTGCTGCATCGACCCTGCCTGACGGCAGACATTAATGACCGCCCAACACTTTCCTGCCCGGCGTGATTAACTGGCAAATTGCTGTTCAGGATGCTATTCAGAACAACCGGTGTGACAGCCGGCAAACGCTCCCGCCTCAGCCGCCTGATTCTCTGTTCACAGGTCACATCATCGCTGTGCAATCTCAGAAAATAATCAATATGACAGAGCTTTTCCTGAACAGAGGATTTCTCGATGGCACGCCTGAGAAACGCCAGTTGCCCAGACGGCGCAGCCTGAGAAAAAGCCAAACAGTGCAACGGAGTCATTCCACTGTGATCCTTCACCAGCAGCGTCTTTTCGGCCAGCTCCATCATGGCAACGCTACTGCTGATATGCCCGCGCAAAACAGCCAAGTGCAGCGGGAGCAATCCGTCGTTATTCTGCCGCCATAACGATTGATCAGCCGCGCCAGCCTTCAGGATGGCGTCCAGACAGTCGCTGGTACGGAGCAGTGCTGCCCGGTGCAAACCGGTATCGCCATTGTCATCCCGTGCATCCAGAGCCCGTCTGCCCGGCGATGTGCCCAGCGCAGCGTGAACCAGTCTCAGCCGGTTGGCATCGCATAACCAATGGAACACAGTTTTTCTCTCACCATCAGTGAGCAGAAGGCATTGGGGATGCAGTTCAAGCAACAACGGACGGCGGACCACGAAAGTCAGAACCTGATCAATATCATTGGCCGCTATAGCTCGCAGGAAGTCAGTAGTATCTGGATCATCGACGCGTTCTAGCAGACGAACCTCTCTCATGGCCAAAGTGGGGGCTGCCGCCGGGGCAGCGCGCCCACTCGGGACATACAACTGAGAGTCTGCTGATAAGCAAGATGGGGCAGAGACAACCGCACCAACAGGCTCGGCACCACCAGCTAACGAGGCAGAGCCAAAAGACCCCCGACTAATCACGGCATCACCGGCCGAACGTTGATCAAACCAAGCACTGTACCAACCTAAATCAAAACCGACATGGCTAGTCGGGAATCAATGACTCAAAAACCTCCCTCTCCCAGGAAGTAGGCGCCTCTTTCACTGACGCGCGAGCCTGACACTCACCACTAGCTTGCTGGAGTACTGTGTTAACAAGCCAGCTCGGCCACCGCCGATTGTCCTCTTCCGCATGCTCGAATTCAGGATTCTTCATTCGAACAATCATCCTCTCGCCCGATGCATCAGAAATTCCAAACTGAGCGTGATAACCAGAAGGCTCAGATTTGTTGTCATGGTTATTGTTACCAACCCTGCCGAGCGACATAACACCTTTGTCGCCATCAATACTAAATGCCGTAAATGGCGAACCGACATCGTTAGTTCCTGAGTATTCAGAAAACCCAACAGCAAATCGCACATGGAACCAACCTTTTTTCAGAGGCTCAGCGTAAATGTATTTCACATCCTGACGCTGATTTTCACCATCTGTACAGCACTTCGCCTCCCCCAGGGGGGTGTCACTGCCCGTGAAAGGAATATCGCAGTAATTGCTATCAGCTTTGTAAGTGCTGTAATCGGAGCGAGTTTTCACAGTAAAAAAGTGCTGTCCATCACGATGCTCCACACGCATGGTCAGCGGCGAATCACCACTGCTTTCAAAGCGCGCCCCCTTGGCAAGCAGTGCATTGTAATCATTAACGGAGCTGTCTATCGGCAATTTGTGAAGCTTATTCGACGAATCGAGATACTGCAATCCATCGCTATGAGGCATCAGCCTGAGGACGGTGACATTGCCGGGACGCTTCATCTTTATTCGTATATCAAACTCGCCGCCGTAATAATTTTTTCCAAGACCATCACAGGCGTTCATATAAGCCCCAGTCATTTTCGCCAGCTCAGGATTATCCTGCAACGTTGAGCCAGCAAGACCATCACCTTTTGCAATCGGGTAAAAACAGTTGCTCAACTCAACGTGATTACTGCGCTCGCCCGGGGCAGATCCGGCTGCCCCCAAAACGCGTTGGTTCCTGAATCGGTAAACTGTCTCCCCTTGCCTGTCTCCTTCAAGCAGCAATGCCGGATATTCTCCTCCTAACCTGACAAACTCACCATTGGAAGACAAATCATCCGGAATCAGTCCCTGTTCAATGGACTCAGGGCAACTAATGGGCGTCAGACGACTGTGCAATGGTGAATTCTGCTTCGGTTTATCACCGTCAGGTACAGCACCGCCGGACACCTCCTTGGTCTCTGGCGCGGTGCTATTCGCCGTTAAGATGCTGTCTTTTGGCTGCCCAACAGGATTCAGTTTACTAATCAGCCTTTTCAGGAGATCCTGAAACGACGCTTCTCCTCCGTCCTCCTCAATCTCTTGAAAAAACTTTGCACGGTCCGGATCACCAGCCACCATTTCGGACAATCGCTTGCCGACCGCATCCACGTCAAAGCCGTGTTTGACGAGCCTGTTGGCAAACGTCGAACCCGTAATATTGTTGACGTTATCAATAGGTTGCAAGGGGGGTTGGGTACTTATCGAAGCGTTACCTGATATCATTTGATGAACCTCCACGATTCAGTAGTGGGAATACCAACAAGCGATCCAGCAAGAACTCCATCGAAGCCCGCCCAGTGTATTCGGTAATAGCCATGACGTTCGTCTAATTGTTGAATTAAAATGGCATAAGCCGACACTATTAATTGCACAGCGTTTTTGCTTCGGCGTATCCGTTATTGATATGCACCAACCACCACACCAACAGTTCTTTCAAACAGACACCGGCAGCATTTTCAACACAAAAGAATCCGGGCATTTTTTCTTTTGCCTTTGCAGGAATATCATTTTGGAAGTGACTGTATAGAGAAACGGCTCTTTTGACTTCCAAGCCAGGCATCCAATATTGATCCGGGCCGATATGATGTAAAACCTCCTGTTTCAGTGCAGTTGTCGGCCCCACTGAATGTTGGAGCCTCAATAAAGAGTGATCGCAAAAATGATCCCGGCTTAACTCACAGCCAAAAGAAACAGGACTGCACCTCAGCGTTGTTCACCCGAAAAAACCAGATTATTTCGGATAAGATGGACAACTGACCAAATGATCATTCACCAACCCCATAGCCTGCATATAGGCGTAGCAAATGGTGCTGCCAACAAAACTGAACCCTCGCTTTTTCAGATCACGACTCAGGCGATCGGATGTGTCGGTGGTTGCGGGCACGTCCTCCATGGTTTGCCAGCGGTTCACAATGGGCTGATGATTAACAAAAGACCAGAGATACTGACTGAAACTGCCAAACTCCTGCTGCACATTTATAAACGCCCTGGCATTATTGATGGCGCTCTCAATCTTGCGCCGGTTGCGGATAATACCCGTATCCTGCATCAGCGTTACCACATCCTCGTCTGTCATGCTGGCAACTTGGTGAACATCAAACTGACAAAACGCTCTGCGGTAACCTTCCTGACGTTTCAAAATAGTGATCCAGCTCAGGCCAGCCTGGGCGCCTTCAAGCACCAGAAACTCAAACAGCACCCGATCATCGTGACAGGGAACCCCCCACTGCTCATCGTGGTAGCGAATATAAAGCGAGTCGTTATGACACCAACTGCATCGTGCATCCATCACCAACCCCCCCATACAATTTATTTCCCGGGCAGCCGCAAAAAGCCACGCCAAAACAGTCATTTATTGTCAGTTTTCTGGCTAGCACAAGCAATGGCAGTTAAGATAGATGTTTAATTGTTGAAAGGCACAGGCATATGAAGATAGCCAAAGAGAGAGTAGTCCTGTTTCATTACACGCTGAAAAATGATGAGGGCGAAGTGCTCGACAGCTCTGAAGGCGAGTCCCCTATGGCTTATCTTCACGGTGAGCACAGCATTGTCGAAGGGCTGGAAAACGCTCTGGAGGGCAAGCAGGCTGGCGATAAATTTGACGTCGTGGTTGAGCCAGCAGAAGCCTATGGCGAATACGATGAAAGCCTGGTTCAGCCAGTACCCAAAGAGCAATTTGGTGACCACCCGGTGGAAGTGGGCAACCAGTTCCATGCCGATACCGCCATCGGACCACGCATCGTGACCGTGGTTGCTATCGACGACGAAAATGACCAGGTAGTGATTGATGCCAACCACTCTCTGGCCGGCGAAAATCTCCATTTCAGCATCGAAGTGGTTGATGTGCGCGAAGCGACCAAAGAAGAGTTGGATCATGGTCATGTGCATGATCCGGACACCAACGTCCACTGATCACTAAAAGCCGGCTTATGCCGGCTTTTCCTGCCAGACAGCGCTGCTACACAGTTGCATCACACAATCACGTAAGTAGCGTATCGGATCTTGCTTCGGCTTTTTTTGCAACTGGTTGTCCAGAAGGCGATTGTCAACCATTGTCCGAAAACCCGACTTCCCACATCAAACCCACCAGCGGAACAGCAAACAGCGAAAGCAGAATGTTATTAGCACAGATATATCCAGGGTAAATACGATTGATGCAGTGTAGGCAAGTGACGTTACCATAAAGATTTACCATTAGAAGTAGATGTAATGATCCCTCCATCATCATCATCATCGCCACCACCTTCACCTGCGCCGGCTCCAAGCCGGGTGGCGCAGCTTACGACATTTTTCACAAGCGGCGGCAACACTGTACCAACATTACTAAAACCATCACCAGACACGGGAGACACGCCAAGCAACCCTATTCCTGTTGTTGTAGCAGCCGCTGGTGGCCCGTCGCCCTTAGTGACACAACCACCGTCGTCCACAGCCGCAGGGACTACTCCACCAGGTGCAGCAGCCGGACCACAGCCGCCTGCACAAGGGAGAACACCCACTGGACCAGTGAAAGGACGTGCAATAGGTGCGCGACCTCCTCTGCCACCTAAGCCACCTATAGCTGCTAAGCCACCTTTAGCTGCTAAGCCACCTTTAGCTACCAAGCCACCTTTAGCTGCTAAGCCGCCTTTAGCACCTAAGCCAATGAAAGCGACGGTGACAACCATCGCCCCCCAGCCCAAGACAGCCATAGCCACAGCAACGCCAGTACCACATCCTCAAAAAGCCACAGCAACACCCACCCCCCATGCAACCAATAGCGTAAGTCTTAATACACGCCTTGGTGCACAGGTGGGCGCAGGTTTAAATGGTGTGATATATAAAGACCTGTTATCGAGCAATCACGTCATTAAGGTTATGGACACACAAGACAGAAACAGTCTTGACCGCCTGAGGGAGGAATGCCATTGCTTTACTGCGTACTATGGACCGGGGAGTGCCAAAGTTGTAACCGCCAACGGTACGCACTACATGCGTATGTTGAAAATCGGGGGTGTGCGACTGCCTCAGCCCGGGAAACCAATAAGCACTGCTATCCTGAAGGCATTCAATGCTACAGTGGCTCGTATGCACAGCTTAGGCATTATTGGCAATGACATGAACAGGGGGGATTTCCTCTATGATTCGAGTACTGGAAGCGTTAACCCGGTAGATATAGGGAGAAGTAATAATCCGGGTGATTTAAAGAGCGCACAGCTGTTTATAAATAGTGTAAACATCAGCACCGGCACATATGTTCTTATTAGCCCGGATGATACCCACCAATCTGGGGCCAGGATGCAGTGGAGTGGAGAACACGCACCCCATTAAGGTGCGTCCCTGTAGGGCAGATACTAACGCATTCCCCGCAGCAAAACCCACCTCGAACACCCTGATAAAGCTTCGAAACCATAATCAGTGGTTACACAGGATGGGTACCGCCAACATACGATCAATTGAAAAAACTGCCGACCTGCTGCAATCAATCAGGTGAATCCACCCTACCCCATCAACGAAGTAAGCAACAGATAAAGATAACGGGCAGCCACACCGGCACAAACACCACCGATGGTGTGGGCCAGAATGGCTTTGGAGGTCAGCTGACGAAAGCCCAGCGAGTCAAGCATGGCCGTGTGCGTGCTCAGATAACCACTCCAGCACATCCCCATGGCGGTAAACACGGCAATGTCACTGCCATCAATAATGCCCTGGCTGATAAAGTTGGGCACCAGCGACATGGCCGCACCCACCGCACCCAGTGAAGTAATGGGGAAAGCCACCAGCTCCGCATGATCAAAACCAAACAACAGCTCAAACAACCAGGACACATGACCGGCCAACCTCGGCAACAGGGCAACGCCTTCAAAAGCGCCTCCGGTGTAACCGGTTATCGGAGCGCCAAACGTCAGCACCATAACAAACGTACTGATAATCAGCACCCCCGGAATAATGGCAACGCCCATTTTTACTCCGCCCTTGCCACCATCGAGCAGGGCATTGAGAAAGCGCAGCCAGACCGGATCATTGGAACCGTGGCCATCGAGCAAGTCACTGTGGGTGTCAGCAAAATGGATGTCATGCAGGCTGGTGTCATTGCGAATAAAACGCTGCATCAGGCGAGTAGAGACGATCGCGCCCACCAGGGCACCTGCCAGACCGATCATGGCCGGCATAAAATAGGTGGCGCCCGTCTGCTGATTTTGCAGGGTTGCCATAAAGGTGATGACGATCAGCCCCATACCAAACGAAGTGCCAAAATTGGTCAGGGAGATAATCTCCGGCACTTTAAACGAGTGATTAAAACGACGATCTTTGGCCAACCCGATAATGGCTGGATTGTCCGAGAAAAAGGTCATCAGGGCAGCCATGGCAGCACGACCGGGCAGATTAAACAGCGGGCGCATCAATGGCACCAGCATCCGTTCAACCAGAGAGATAACATGAAACTCCACCAGCAAGCGACCGGCAGCCCCGGTCAACACCGTGATCCCCATCAGAAACAAAACCGTGTTCATCAGCAGCTGATGGGCAGTATTAAACAGGGTATTAAACATATGAGTCACACCCATGGTGCGACCGAGATAGCCAAAAAACAGGCCAGCAACAATCAGCAGAACCAGCGGCTCGACGACCTGGCGCACACCCGTTGATGACGTAGTTGAGAGCTCATCACTCATTGAAAATCCTGTCGTTAGCACAAAACCGATTAGCAAATAACAATTTTACTGACAACGCTATAGGTATAATCAACAACCAAAAATCGGTTTGCACTCAATTATTAGTAATCCTTACCTGTGCGCAACCAAGAGCTTATGCCGCACAACACAACCTGAAGGACAAAGACGTAGCCATCGCAAGCGAACCGCCGAAAAGCACTAGCCCCCCCGTTCAACAGCCTTTCTGAGAATTAATAAACTCAATTATCCTGTTTCGGACAGGCCCTGAGTTAAAATCCTCCCCCCCCAACTCATACATAATAAACGAGGTAAGCAGGTCAATTTCAACGTCCATATTGTTATCAATTCTGCCGATCGACTTCATCACATCAACCCAGCTGCGAATATCTGCCGGCGTCAGCTGACAACACGGCACCACGGGCTGATAGAGAGTAAAAGCACCAGAAGAGCTGGCAGCAGCCGCAGGCCTGTCGGTCACAGGGGCCTGCAAATAAGCTACAACGCGCTTCTGCGCATCCTGACCGGCCATATCCATTTCAGCCAGTTGGTTGTGAATGAAAGCCACTAATTTTTTTTCATCCACCACCAGCTCGGGAGAAATCAACGACTTTTCCCGCAAATGACTGACAAACGCCCGGATGTTATGAACACCGAACGACTTGCCTTTTCTCACTGGGGCAACAATCTTGTCTGCAGTTTCAGTGGCTTCAACGTACACACGCCCTGGTGAATCCTCTGCGGCCACCTCTGAAGGGTTAGCACTTTGCGGTGCCGCCTTCGCAACATAGCTCAACTCCAGAACCTCGCTTTTACAAATCGGGCAGCGCTTATCCTTTCTGATGGGAACATCTTCGAACTCAAACGTATCAGGATCGACGCCAGCAACGAGCATATCTATGCAGATGCGCCAGTACTCCCGCGACTGGTTATCCACTTCCAACCCGCTGGTCAGGGCAACGGAGGTATTCCAGTGCGTCTTCAGGCATGAAAGGTGGTAGTGGCTCTTGCAGCTGCAATCCAACCTGACAGTCCTGCCCTGATAGCGCCCTGCCCCCTCGGCAGAATGATCAAAAGCATCATTCAGACAGATCGCACATTTGAATTCGCCGGTTACCGCTGAAGCAGAGTCCATGAACCCACCCTATTGTCGATTCCTGAGGCGGCTTAGACCCACAATCAAACAATAAGTTGCAGCCCCGTAGTTGCCCGGCCTCAGCTTTCAGTGCTCCCGGGTGGGGCGGAAGGTAATGTCCGGATACCGCTCCTCAGCCAAGGACAGATTCACCCGGGTCGGCGCCAGGTAGGTCAGGTAACCACCGCCATCCATGGCCAGATTCTCCGAACACTTGCGCTTGAACTCTTCCAGTTTTTTATTATCGCCACAGTCAACCCAGCGGGCAGTATTGACGTTCACCGGCTCGTAAATGGCTTCAACCTTGTACTCATCTTTCAGACGACGCATAACCACATCAAACTGCAACACACCCACAGCCCCGAGAATCAGGTCGTTGTTATTCACCGGCATAAACAGCTGCGTGGCACCCTCCTCCGACAGCTGTTGCAAACCTTTTTGCAACTGCTTCAGTTTCAGCGGATCTTTCAGGCGCACACGGCGAAACAGCTCTGGGGCAAAGTGAGGGATACCCATAAATTTGAGCATTTCGCCCTGAGTAAAGGTATCGCCAATCTGAATGGTGCCGTGGTTATGCAAACCGATGATGTCGCCTGACATCGCCTCATCCACATGAGAGCGATCGCCGGCCAGAAAGGTAACCGCATCGGCAATTTTTACCTCTTTGCCAATGCGCACGTGTTTCATCTTCATGTTGCGGGTGTACTTACCGGAACAGATGCGCAAAAAAGCGATACGATCACGGTGTTTCGGGTCCATATTGGCCTGAATTTTGAACACAAAGCCGGAAAAGTTCTCCTCATCCGCCGCCACCATGCGTTCGTTGGTCTCCCGTGGCATGGGCGATGGTGCCCACTTAACAAAGTCATCGAGCATTTCGCGCACGCCAAAATTGGCCAGGGCGGTACCAAAAAATACCGGAGTCATGCGCCCCGCCAGGTACTCTTCCAGATCGAATTCATGGCTTGCCCCGCGCACCAGCTCAATCTCATCCAACAGATCGGCGTGCAGATCACCCAGCAAGGCTTTTGCTTCTTCCGACTCCAGCCCCTGAATGCGAACATCGTCCGGTACCACACTGGCCTGACCGGGCTTGAACACATGGATGGTATCGGTGTAAAGGTTGTAAACGCCTTTAAACTGCTTACCCATGCCGATGGGCCAGGTGATGGGTGCGCACTGGATTTTCAGAACATCTTCAATTTCATCCAGAACTTCGATCTGGTCGCGCACTTCCCGATCCATTTTATTGACAAAAGTAAAGATCGGCGTATCACGCAGACGGCACACTTCCATCAGCTTGATGGTGCGATCCTCGACACCCTTGGCGCCGTCAATCACCATCAGGCAGCTGTCTACTGCCGTCAGAGTTCGGTATGTGTCTTCCGAGAAGTCCTCGTGCCCGGGCGTATCCAGCAGGTTGACGGTCTGGCCATGGTAAGGAAACTGCATGACCGACGTGGTGATGGAGATCCCCCGCTCCTGCTCCATTTTCATCCAGTCCGAGGTGGCCATACGGCCGCTTTTACGCCCTTTAACCGTACCAGCCAACTGAATAGCACCGCCCAACAGCAGAAGCTTTTCGGTGATGGTGGTTTTACCGGCATCCGGGTGGGAGATGATGGCAAATGTGCGTCTGGCTTTTACTTCCCTGATGAGGGATGAGGTGGTCATAGGTGTGTTCCAAATTATGTACGCATTTTTGTCCCCGTGTTAACCGCTGCGGCTGACAACACAGCGCAGGCAAATCAAGGTCAGGACAAAATAACGGATCAGCAATATCGGTCAAAAGTTGGATGAATTATCCAAATCGGTGCGTGGACTGCAAGTAAACAGGTTGCTTTTCAGCCATCAGTGGAATCTGAACCCCGTTCAGACTGAGCCTGTCGAAGTCCGGTGACAGCACCGTTGCTCAGGGTGAACGGATATTCAGGGCAAATCCTATGACGTCGTCAGGCAAGAGGCAAACGCTTGCCACAGAATCGGGTCGGTCACCGGGAAGGTGACCGACACAAACCGGTTATTAATACCGTCCTCTGCCAATAGCTCAGAAAACAATTTGGCAACATCTGCACCACTGTGACCAAAAATGCCACACCCCCAGGCCCCCAGAATCAAATGCCTGACACCATGATTGGCAGCAACCACCAGCACCTTTCTGGCACGCTGTTGCATGGCATCCTGAATTGCCTGCTCCGCCACGCCGGCACAGAGCGTTCTGTCAACTGCGGGGGCCGTGATGAACGAGACCCGGTAAGGTGCGCGCAAATTCCCATCATCGTCCCTGAACACCGGCACGTCCGGAGAATAAATCATGGCATCCGAATGAAGGCCCCGGTCTCTGTTTTGGTGCGCCCGGTTGTATTGGTACATTGGTGAGCCGTTTTCACTGGTCAGCGAGGCGTAGAGGGCAGAAGATCTGGCCAAGCAGTCCTCCTGCGTGTTAGTGCCATCCAGAAACATCCCCCCCGGCGAAACCGCTGAAGCAAAATTCAGGCAGGCAATGCCCGGGGCACTCTTTTTTTTCTGCTGTTCTTGCCGGCAGATGCGGGAACAGGCTTCCAGCGACGTCTCCTGAGTAACCTCAATTCTGGTGGCAGCACAAGCATAACCTGCTGGTTGCAAAGAGACCTCCTTTCCCGGGCCATAGCACACGGTGTTACGGATGCAGCAGTCAATCGCTGAGGTCAAATCGATGGTTTGACCATGCAGATCAAATACCTTCCGGTTCAGGATACTTAGCGTATCCATCGCAATGTCGCGCCATTGTTTCAGTTCAGGATTACGGCGTATACGCCGGGTGGATAATGTCATCGCCCCCCTTTTCTGATGAGCCTCGCCAGAAGTTGATGCCCTGGCACCACCGGCTTGTTGTTTTTTTCCGGGTTGGCGTTGCCGCGAAGCCGGTGGGGCGGCCACAGATTGTCCGTTAACAGGACCCATTTTTACCCTCCGTCAGAGTGAACACCTGGTCACCAGTGTGGCACGTTCCCACCTTACGGCCACTTTACATAAACGATTCCAGGCGCAGAGCCTCACCCAATAACCGCTCAACGCTCCCGGTTCACAACGCGTTGGGCCACTTGACCAGACTCTCCCGCCCCTGCTCATCAAGCTGCCACCACTCGTCCATATCAGCGCCTTCCTGCCACGGGCCGCTGTTGCAGCGCACTGCGCACTGGCTGAAAGCCTGCAGACTTCTGGCGCACTGGGTATCATCCTGCCAGGGCGTGCCCGGCGTTTTGAACCAGATACTGGTCCAGACTTTGTCCACCGCTTGCTCGACCACCATCACCGGGATGGTCTGCCCCTGGCAAACCACTTCCAGATCATGGACCACCCGACCACTGTTGACGCTGACCACATCATCAAATACGGTGCCAAGCCAGTCACGAATGGTCTCAAGCGGGAGTTTACGCACGTAAACTTCGATGTCATCGACGGTATTGACGGGTTCAGAATTGCTCATTTGGAGAAGGTCACTTGTCAGCCAGCAAATGGGTGAGTATACCCGTATAGATTTCCCGGAGGGTATCAAGATCTTCAGCCTTCACGCACTCATTCACCTTATGAATGGTGGCATTGACCGGGCCAAGCTCCACCACCTGCGCGCCGGTTGGGGCAATAAAGCGCCCGTCGGACGTGCCGCCCGCAGTGGATAACTCGGGGCGCTGCCCGGTCACGTCATAAATGGCCCGGCAAGTGGCATCCAGCAGTTCGCCCGGGCGAGTCAGAAAGGGCTGGCCGCTCAGGTGCCAGTCAAGCTGATAATCCAGCCGGTGATGGTCGAGGATGGCAGTCACTCTGGCGCGCAGTTGCTCTGCGGTCACCTCTGGCGAGAAGCGGAAGTTGAAGTTGATCTGGCATTCACCGGGGATCACATTGCTGGCACCGGTGCCGGCCTGAATCTGCCAGATCTGCAAACTGGTGGGCGGAAAAAATTCATTCCCCTTATCCCATACCTCGCCAGTCAGCCCGGCAATGACCTGCGCCGCCTCATGCACTGGATTACGGGCCAGCTGCGGATACGCAACATGCCCCTGAACCCCCTTGATGGTCAGGTAACCGTGCAACGACCCGCGCCGCCCGTTTTTCACCACATCGCCCACCGTATGAGTACTGGAAGGCTCCCCCACCAGACACCAGTCAATCTGTTCCCGGCGCGCCTGCAAGTGTTCGATCACTTTCACCGTACCATCAACGGCCTGCCCCTCTTCATCGCTGGTAATCAAAAAGGCGATGGAACCGCGATGATCGGGATGGGTCGTCAGAAAATCCTCACAGGCGGTCACCATGGCGGCAAGGCTGCCTTTCATATCCGCCGCGCCGCGGCCGTAGAGTACGCCATCGACAATGGTCGGCTGAAACGGCGGATGATCCCATTGTGCCTCCGGCCCGGCCGGCACCACATCGGTATGCCCGGCAAAAGCCAGCAGCGGTGCCCGATCGCCCTTGCGCAACCAGATATTGTCTACCTCGCCAAAGCGCAGCTGTTCCACCGTAAAGCCAAGCGGCTGCAAGTGCCGGATAAGCAACTCCTGACAGCCTTCATCGGCCGGGGTCACAGAAGCCCGGCGGATCAGCGCCATGGCCAGTTGCAGAGTTTTTGATGTCATGGTCTCGGTCATCGATTGCTTGCCCGGGTTCTGTTACGTTCAGCGCGGCAGATAGTTTACTCCGCAAGGTGCAGCCAGTGCAGAATTTCCCGCACAAACGGCTGCTCACGCTCAGCCTGGAACGGCTTAAAGGCATCTTCCAGACGCCGGCGGGTGAAGGCGGAAAAATAGTGCCGGCCTTCTTCGCTCAGACAGACCAGATTATCCTCAATGGCCGCTGCCAGCGGCACGCCGCATACATCGCGCAACGCCCGGCGGAAACTGCCATGGGCATCAAACTGATCTTTTTGCCGGTAAAGATCGGGCAGCGTCGCCAGTGGAATCATCGACAACCACGGTTGAATCATCGGATTGACCGCATGACCACGACACCAGTCGCTCAATTGCCACGGGCGGCCGGTAAAGCTGTAGAGTTTGAGCCGATGCTTCAGCCAGTCGGTATCGTTCACCGGGTAGTTATCCCAGAGAAACGGTTTGCGCCGGAAGTGATCACTCATCTCTTGCAGCCCCGGGCGGTCGTAGCCGAGGGAGATCACATGATCACCGGTCCAGAAAATATCAAAGCGCGGGTCAAGGTACTGCCCCAGGTCTGACCAGTAATTCGCCGGCATAGGGCCATAAACCCGTTGCAGCAACGGGTCTTTTGAGTAGTAGGTGCCAACAACAATCACCTGTTCGGCACTGCTGTGCCCGGCAATAAAATCGGCGATATCCGCCTGAGTGCTGGCCAGTTGGTCAATCTCATTGCTGAAATCATCGAATAACACGCACAAAATCTGCGGTGCCAGCTGGTTGATGCTGGTTATTTTTTCTTTCAGTTGCTGCCGGGTTTGCTGGTTCAGCTCCCGCACATTAAACGGCGTCAGCCCAATACCAAAACGGACATTGTTGGCTTTTAACTCTGAGCCAAGGCTTTTGAGCGCATCAAACTGGCTTTGTGGCCAGGGCTGATCCCATTGCTCACGTAAATGAGGATCGTTTTTCGGGGCGTAGATATAAAAATCAAAACCTCTTTGCCCGCAGAAATGGGCATAGGCATTTCTGGCCTCCCAAGACCATTGATTTTCCTGATCGTAAAGCCCTTCAATCACACCATACTGAAATGCCATAGATGGATATTTCCCACAGTCATGGCAGCGAACCGCCGCTCAAGAGGTTTTCTGTTTGAACTCGCACAGATCTTCAATAATACAGCTGCCGCACTGAGGCTTGCGCGCTTTGCACACATAGCGACCATGCAAAATCAGCCAGTGGTGAGCATCGAGCAGAAATTCCGCCGGTATCAGCCGAACCAGCCGGTTCTCCACCGCCAAAACATCTTTGCCAGGGGCAATACCGGTGCGATTGGCCACCCGGAAAATATGGGTATCCACGGCCATGGTCGGTTGTCCAAAGGCGGTATTGAGGACGACGTTCGCCGTTTTTCTGCCAACACCGGGCAGTGCTTCCAGATCTTTGCGGTTATCGGGCACCTGGCCGTTGTGTTTATCCAGCAAAGCCTGACAGGTTTTGATGACGTTTTCTGCCTTGGTATTAAACAAACCAATGGTTTTTATATACGACTTCAGCCCATCAACCCCAAGGGCCAGAATAGCCGCCGGCGTATTGGCAACCGGGTAGAGTTTGTCGGTGGCTTTGTTGACCCCGACATCGGTCGCCTGGGCGGAAAGAATAACAGCCACCAGCAGCTCAAAGGGCGTGGTGTAGTTGAGTTCTGTGGTTGGGTTGGGATTGGCATCGCGCAACCGGGTGAAAATTGCTGTGCGTTTTTCCTTGTTCATCCTGCACCAGAGAGGGTAATCGTAGACAGGTTGTGTGCGCAGGCTCCCGATGAGATCGGGACAGCCTGACTGGCACACGCTGCCTGATAAAATACCACAACAAAAGGAAAAACTGCGGTAAAAACACTGCAAGAGGAGCAGCAGGCTGGCGCTCAGCGCCAACGCAACCGGCTAAATCCGAAAAGAGATGTTCAAACCAATATAGTTCCGGTCCGCATCAAAATTCTGCGGTTGGTAGAATGACGGAGCAAACGACATAGAGATATTCAGGTCTTCCACCAGCGGCTTTTCCCGGTCACCGTTGATCCAGCCATCAATCATGCCAACCGGGTCGAGAAAGAACAGCGCCGTCGACCCCAGGCCGGAGGAACCCCAAATCTCGCCATCATTCTCAACAATGGAACGCTTCCGGCGATACGCCCACTCACCGTACAACCACCCGCCGACGGGGGTAATGATAATATCCTGAATGGAAGGCACTTCAGCAAGCGCTTCAATGCCGTACTCCCAATAGAATGTGGACATCAAAAAGGAGTAGATAAACGAGTTCCACTGGTTATAACCGGACTCCCTGGCCACTATGTAATAAACACCACCAAAATACGGGTGAGTGATGTAGTTAAGGAAAAAGTCATCTTCATCCACCACCGGGCCGGAGCTGACGTTATCCCACCACTTTTTGTGAAACTGCTTGAGCTCTGACTTATCCCAGTTAGTAAACGACTCCGGCAAAATAGCCAGAAGCCCCAATACACCAAGACCCATACCAAACATCAGCTTGGTTTGCGACCACAATCTCTCCTGGTCCTCCTGAGGGTCTCTGTCGAATAACGTCACTGCCCAGGGTGAGCGCGGCTGAGGAATCTCAAAAACAAACTCCTCACTTGATTCAGGCGCCGCGCCCACTCCCGGCTGTGTCGTGCTGGCTTGAGCAACCCCGGTTAGCAAAAGCAGTCCGGACAGAAATACGGATAGTATCTGGTTAAACATTTTCTAGTGTTCGTGAGATGGCTGTTGGAAGGTACAAAAGAGCATCCGGACTGCAAATATCCAATCCGACACGTTCCCGTTCCCTGGGTGCGAGGAGTGATTCTACAGTGTCCAATACCGATAAGCGACTGGGGATTATCGGTATTTTTTCAGCAGTACCCCCGCCAACCGCCTGAGCCAGTTCACAGTAACACACATTAACCAGAGCACACCGCTATAAACCGGCAGGAATTAACAACTTCGCAGCTTGGTTACTGCCCACTGTGACATTCTTCACCTCATACTGTACTGCACCAAACTCGGTGCGGCCCCTTTTATTTCCCCCATCCTGAACAAACACCTTTTCACCGACACCGACACCGACAGCCTCATCCTTTAACCATAATCACCGAACCACCCCAAAGTTCTGCCTGACTGATCTGGATGGTTTTGGTCCGTTTGGCGACGGCGATCACACGCGCCAGCAAAGCCAGTTTTGAGCAACAGATTGAGCAGATGACGGTGATTTTGAGTTATTTCCAAAAGGATGGTTAGAGCATATTGAATTAACAGAGCGGCCTTGGTAGTTTGCACTGACTTCGAAGAACCAGAAAGTAGTGCTTTAAATCGTTGAGATTAACACCTGGCCCGCTTTGACTGCTGTTGCAGATGGCAAGGTATGGAGTAGTCGTCCGCAAGAGCATTGTGCATGGAATATTTTCAGTACTGGGGTAAAGCCGGTAAAAAGGCAAGTTCTGAGTCAATTACCCAAGAAAAAGAGCAGCAATTTCACTTGCTGCCGTATCACTGTCTGGATGTGGCAGCGGTGGCTCTCCAATGGTGGAGTGGCTCGGCAAATATACGTCGTATATTTTCCTGTCAGACGGGCTTGAGCGAGCAACAAACCCAAGCTTGGCTGCTGTTTTTTATCGCGCTTCACGATTATGGGAAATACGACCTTCGGTTTCAGTTGAAGGCTCCTGATGTCTGGCGTCAGGTTAATCGCGAGCTGAGTTCGAAGGAAATCCGGCTGGCGAAGCGTGACATCAGTGATTTCTGGCACGGCCCTGGTGGGCTTTATTGGTTCTATCAAGACTGGAAGCCGCGATTTTCCAATAATGAAGACGACGATTTCCTTCAGGCTGAAGATGATAATGAAAGTTGGCTGGCATGGCTCAGTTGGCTGGCTCCTGTGGCGGGGCATCATGGCAGTGTGGCAGAAGATAGCGATAAGGAAAAAAAGCAATTTGACATCTTGCTACACCAGGCCAGCAAAGAACTGCTGCAAACCATTCGTGACCATCGCCAGCAATGGCTGCACGCTCTTGAAGAATTATTTTTACAACCAGCGGGGCTCTCTCTTGCTGATGACCCACCGCAACTGGAAGGCACTTTCCTTGCCGGTTTCTGTTCAGTGGCGGACTGGTTAGGTTCAGTCTCCGGTGAAGAAGGGTTTGCTTACCATGATCAACCCACAGATAACCTGAAAGCGTGGTTTGCAACCCGTTTACCCATTGCCGAACGGATACTGCAACAGTCGGGTATCCTCAGTCAGTATACACGACCAAACCCTGATATCAGGGATTTGCTGAAGGATTTCCGGCCTCGTCAGATTCAGTGGCTTGTGGATAAACTGCCGCTGTTCAGCAGTCTAACCCTGATTGAAGCATCCACAGGTTCTGGCAAAACCGAGGCAGCCCTGGCCTACGCCTGGCATTTGCTGGACCAGAATCTTGCCGATAGCATTGTGTTTGCCTTGCCCACCCAAGCGACTGCCAATGCGATGCTGGCGCGTCTGGAGTCTGCCGCACCGGTTATTTTTGACGGTGCGATTAATCTGGTGCTGGCCCACGGTCGTGCCCGTTTTCAACAAGACTTTATCGATTTGCAACAGGCTGCCAGACCTCAGACGGTCCAGAGTGATCAAGAGGCTCTGGTGCAATGCGCCAGGTGGTTGTCAGAAAGTAAAAAACGAGTATTCCTGGGGCAGCTGGGTATATGTACGGTTGACCAGGTTCTGGTTTCTGTCTTGCCTGTGCGGCACAAGTTTGTTCGCGGGTTTGGCCTGGGGCGCAGTGTGCTGATTATTGATGAGGTCCACGCTTATGACGCCTATATGTATGGTTTGTTGAGAGCGGTACTGGCTCAGCAAAAAGCGGCAGGTGGCTCGGCCATTCTGCTGTCGGCGACCTTGCCGGAACATCAGAAAGAACAATTGGTTCGTGCCTGGGGAGGGCGGGCAGAAAGTCCGACACACCCAGTGCCCTACCCGTTGATAACCCATGTCACCAGCCAGCCGGAACAAAAACCGCTTCTCTTTGCCCTTGACGATTGCGATCAGCAGCCTCCGGTTACAACAGTAGCTATTGAGCTGCTTTGTTTGCCCGAACTGTTGCCGGATGATGCCCTGCTGGACAGGATGATCGCCGCCGCACTGGCGGGTGCCCAGGTCAGCCTGATCTGCAATCTGGTGGATGTGGCCCAGAACACTCTGGCTCAGTTACGGGACAAGGCAGGGAGCCGGTTAACGGAGGACCAGCTGATCCTGTTTCATTCCCGCTTTGTCTACCAGGACCGGCAGGAAAAAGAACAGAAAGTGCTGGAACTGTTCGGGCCGGAAGGTAAACGACATAAAGGGCATATTCTGGTCAGCACCCAAGTATTTGAATGCTCCATTGATGCGGATATGGACTGGATGATCACCCAGTTATGCCCAGTTGACCTGCTGTTCCAGCGCTGGGGACGGTTACACCGTCATAAACGACAGCGAATACCCGGCTATGAGTCACCGCTTTGTACAGTTCTGCTCCCTACCGAGGAGAGTTATGAGCTACACGAGAAAATTTATGGCGATAGCCGGATTCTATGGCGCACCCAGCGGCTACTGGAGAAGACCGATGGTATTGTGGCGTTTCCCCGGGCCTACCGGGACTGGATTGAGCCGGTCTACCAGCAGGAGAATGATCAGGAATATGACTGGAGTGATGAGCCAGAGTGGGTCAGGGAGTCCCACGACAAATTCATTGACTCACAATTAATTCAGCGTAATGCAGCTGCACGTCTAGTGCAGGCAGCATTCAGTGATCTGAGCGACTCGGACAGCAATGTAGCAACACTCACCCGGGATGGTGAGATGAACCTCACCGTTATCCCTGTTATGACCAATGCTGATGGGCAGAGATCTCTGCTCAATGGGAGGGTGATCGACTCTCTGGATGACAGTGATCGGTTTGAACAGATCAGCCTGAACAGTCTGGGGGTGCCCGCTGGCTGGAGGAAAAAGCTGCCTGAGATGGATAAAGACGGATTGGTCTGGCTGGATATGGAGCTGGCTGGCAGCGGGTATCAGTGCCAGTGGGGGCAGGTTGAGTACCACTACGATTCAGTGGCCGGATTTCGCCGCATCGTGACGGAGTGAATCCCCGCGGGCGCGGGGAAAGGTACCATGTCCAGCCGATTGGCTAAGCGAACTACGGTGCATCCCCAGTAAAAGGGAGGACACATTATAGTGCAGCAGATTGATTACACAAACCAACTGTTCCACCTCCTGTTTTCTGATCTTCTAAGCTAACTACTTGCTAATTTTTGTTGATGGGTTTGTCTTGCGGCTGGCCCTCACAAGAAATTGGAGAACAACCCACCGTGAATGCATTATTTTCATCCTGGATACCCATCCACAATCAGGGTGTGCAGGAAAAAATCACCCTTCAGCAATTGCTATGCGGCGAAAAAACCGGTGAACTCTGCTTGCCAAGGGATGATATGGAGCTGGCCTGCCTGCAGTTGCTGGCGGCCATTACTCAAATCTGTTTCATGCCGGCCGACCGTAAAGCCCTGCTGGGCCGGTTGAAGCAGCCATTAACGGCAGAAGAATATGCGGCGGGAGTAGACGGTAAAACGACTTGGTTTGATGTGAACCACGCTGAAACCCCCTTTATGCAGATTCGGGGAGTGAAATCGGCAGAACCCACCCCAATGGACAAACTGCTGGCAGGGGTCGCTGATGGTACCAACAAAACCTTTATGAATCCGGATGGCCTTGGTATTGGCCTGTGCGGTGGTTGTGCGGCCATTGCCCTGTTCAACACGGCAAATAATTGCCCCAGTATGGGGGGCGGTTTTAAAGGCAGCCTGCGGGGCAGCACTCCCATCACCCAACTTATTATGGGCTCTTCTTTACGCCAGACCATCTGGCTGAATGTCCTTCACAAAGAGCGCATCAACCAGGTCATGCCCTGGTATGCCGATACCACGGAGCAGCGGCCTAATTACCTGGACCCGATACCCGCAGGAGCAACTATTCCTGCTGCCGGCATCGGACTAGCCCGGGGGTTATTGTGGCAACCGGCACACTTTGAACTGTTGCCGGCCACAGTAAACGGCTGTTGCAGTTTATGTGGTGAGCCTGACAGGTTGTTCACCGCTTTTAACAAAGCCAAGTTTACTTACACCGTTGAGGGCGTCTGGCCACACCCCTTATCCGCCCGTACGTTTAAAATTGTCAAAGGCAAAAAAGAAGAAAAGTTCTTGTCTTTTACCACGCGGGCGCCCGGCTGGTCACAGTTGAGCCGACTGGTTTTTGCCCAGCAGTCCGATAAAGAAGGTCAGACTCCTGCGCCGGTTCTTGACCAGGCCAGGGATAAGTTGGTCAAAGGCAACCGCCTGCAGTTTGTGATCGGGGGCTATCGAAATAACAAGGCCACCGTACTGGAACGGCGCCATGAGTTGTTTACCCTGGCGGCGGGTTGGGCGGAGCATGGCAGTCTGATCCATCATATCGTTGCCACCGGGCTGGGTTATAAAACGGCCCTGCGTAAGGCTCTCTACCTGTTTGCCGTTGGCATTAAGGACAAAATCCATGGGGCTGGTGTCAATCTCTGTGAGCCCGGGGATACACTGTATTTCCAGCAAACCGAACAGTACTTGCATCACATCTTCGGCGCCATTGATTTCCAGCAACCAGAACCTTTTCTTGATGGGCTGCACCAACAGCTTAAGCAGACCGTGTTACGTCTGTTTGATCAGGTGACCAAACCCTACCGGCAAGAACCCAAAATGCTCAAAGCCTTGGCTTTGGCGCGTCGCAGTCTGAATAAATCCCTGGCGGAGTTAATACCACAAGTCAGCAAGGGGGAGGTGTAAGTGGCAAAGTCAAACTCAACGGCTGAAGATTTCATTCGGCTATACCGGGCCTTTGAACAGTCCGGTAAAGGGGCGCAGGCCGAACTCCGGCGCGTGGCCAAACCCAGTGACCTGATTGAAGTTCCGGCCTTTTATCGGCTGACTCAGGGCTTTGGGCAAAGTGAAAATATTCGACGATTGATCTACTGCCTGCCCTGGCTAAAACATCAGGACGGTGGCAAAACCCTTGGTGAGGTTCTCGCCCTGTCCAAGGTCAGTGAAAAACGTCTGTTCGTTATTATCCGCTCTGGGGAGCCCAATGACCTAGTGCAACTGCGGCGTTTATTGCAACAGGTGAAGCCCACCGTAGATTTCGTGAAAACAGCCTGGCTGCTCATTCGCTGGCACCAGCCGGAACAGAAACAAAAATTGCTGGAAGACTTTTTCCTGCATCAGCAAGCACCTGCCAAACCCTCTGAATAGTTATCAAGGAAATATCATGGACAAGAATTTCATCAATTTTCATATTCTGATTTCCCATAGCCCGTCCTGCCTGAATCGGGACGATATGAACATGCAGAAGTCGGCAATTTATGGTGGCAAACGGCGCGTCCGGGTTTCCAGCCAGAGTTTGAAGCGGGCGATGAGAAAAAGCGAGTATTACCTGGAAACCCTGGGTGCACCCAGTTTACGCACCAGGAATCTGGGACAATTCCAGGAGTGGATTATCACTCAGCTGGCAGACCGTTATGAGCCTGAGCTGGTGCGAAAAGCCCTGGCCTGGGTATCGGGCAAAAAAGACATTGCCACCGATACTAAAGGTGATGCTGTAGCACCGTGGGCTATTGAAGAGATTGCCTACGTCTGCCAGCAGATCCAGGCACCGGAAAATAACGACCTGGATGAGAAAAAACTGCAAAAACTCATTGAGAAAAACAATCAGGGGTTGCGCCAGGCATTGGCTCAAACCGTGGACATTGCCCTGTCAGGCCGAATGGCCACGTCCGGCCTGATGAGTGCTGTGGGGAAAGTCGATGGTGCCCTGGCGGTAGCCCATGCCATTACCACGCATTCGGTGGATGCCGATATTGACTGGTTTACCGCAGTCGATGACTTGCAGGAAATGGGCTCGGGTCATCTGGACACCCAGGAATTTTCTGCCGGTGTCTTCTATCGTTATGCCAGCCTGAATATCCGACAGTTGCAGCAGAATCTGGGTGATGCTTCACGGCAACAGGCGCTGGAAATAGCTGCTCACGTTCTGCATCTGCTGGCCACGGTTGTGCCCTCAGCCAAACAGCAGAGTTTTGCCGCCCACAATTTGGCGGATTTGGCCCTGGTGAGTTTTTCTGACCAGCCTTTGTCGTTGGCTAATGCTTTTGAAGCCCCCGTCAGGGAAACAGGGAAGGGCTATCGTCTGCCATCCATAGAA
>Ga0126343_10000015_pt1 | contig 52586 bp, 59 predicted proteins | sample Cyp2metagenome_FD_92531 | JGI IMG/M metagenome (GOLD analysis project Ga0126343, IMG submission 92531) | Coral microbial communities from Lord Howe Island, Old Settlement Bay, Australia - Cyphastrea 2 metagenome | ecosystem: Host-associated > Invertebrates > Cnidaria > Coral ...
CCAAGAAAACATTGATGATGGGTATTATAGGGGGAAGCTCATGGCTTATTATCGGGTCATTTCTACGATGCAAGCGCAGGCTTCACGATTTGGTTTAGATCACAAGACATACAACCTTTCCATGATCAATCCCGATCTGGAGTTGATTCCATCTAACCCCAAGAAGTGATCACAATGGGACTGCGCTTCTTCTGAGGGAAGCCCTCCCGAAGGGAGTAAAGATCCCCCTTGCCCTCTTTGAGCGAGATCACCGAATGGAGAAATGGGCAACGGAAATCAAAGGATGGGAAGAGCAGATAGAGTGGCTAAAAGCAATTCTCGAAGAAAGGCTGAATTATCAAGGATGGCAAGCTTAAGCAGTATATCGTCGCCATGATTGCACTATTTAAAAAACAGGCGTTCGAGGCGAAGGAACAAGCGGATCATTATGGACCATCGGTCGACAATTATGACAAGGGGTTGCTGACGGGGTATGCTCATATTCTTGAAACTTTCAAAAATCAAACTTTTGCTCTTGGGATAGATAGAAAAAACATCTGCCTTCTTTGAGCGCGATCGCTCCGATCAAAGGGGACAGTTGAAAAAGCCGTTGGCAAGCGGTGGAAAGAGACTAATCTTTTCTATCTGATGTATTTGACATATCGAATGCTTTTTGTGTATTTTGGTTGCTCACTGAAGCCAAGCCGCTTAATAGCGGCTTGGCTTCAGTGAGCAACCTGTTTTGTTTTTGTCAGATTTTGTCATAACTGTTCGACTACGTCTTGTCTATTACAACTTAGGTCAAGGGTTGGAGACCCCTTCCTCCCTATCTGTTTTGCTGTAAAGTGAAATTTACAATTTTTTTGGGCATACAAAACAGCACAAAGGCCAAAATCACTCTGATTTCGTTGAAAGAAGAGTCCCCAAACGCCAAAATTCTTCTAAAGAAAGTTCCTGAGGGCGTGCCGTCGCCGAAAGACTCATGTCTTGAAGAGCTGCTTGAATCTGACTAGCTGGATAAAGGGAGCGTAAAGACACGCGCAGCATTTTTCTACGTTGACCAAATGCTCTACGCATGAGATCAAAAAAAGGAAGTGGTTGTTTGTCTACTTTTTTGAGTCGTAGCTGAATTACAGCGGATGTGACCTTGGGTTGCGGGTAAAAACAAGCCGGTTCAACAGTAAAGAGAAATGTGGTATCAGAGTAATAATTAGCCAACAAGGTTAAAACACTGTAGTAACGCTTATTTTTCTGAGTACTTAGCCTTTGGGCTACCTCTTTTTGCATCATGAAAGTCAGCGACGTGATCCAATTTCCCATAGGAAGAAGCTGGCGCAAAAGTCTTCCGGTGATATGGTAAGGAATATTCGCAACCACCTTGGTCTTTTTTTTCAAAATGCGGGATAAATTGCTCTGCAAGGCATCTTGACGAATAAGGGTCAAACGGGGATGTCTCCATCTTTGTAACATCGCAAAAAAGCGAGCATCTTTTTCAATCGCGATAACAAAGGCTCCTTTTCCCAACAAAGCTTTTGTAAGAAAGCCTGGACCAGGCCCAATTTCTAGAACATGATCACTCTCTTCAACTTCAGCAGCGGCTACCACTTTCCGTACCACAGACTCATCAGTTAAAAAATTTTGCGATAATTTCCTGCAAGGTCGAATTTTAAAACTTTTGAGGATTTGCTTGACACTTCCTTCTAATCGATGTAGGCCCATCATCAGTAATGGAGAGCAAAAGGCTCGTAATCCTCGGAAATAGGCATCCGGGGACTCGTCTTATCAAACCCATACCGCTTTTTTAAAACTTCAAAGTATACCTTTTTTTCTTTTGCTATGCATTCGTCGATTAACTTATTTTTGAGCGATTCGTGCATAGTTTCAAAATCTGAAGGAATCTGTTCCGTACGATCCTCGAGATAAAAAATCCGCGTAACGGTGGTTTGATTAACACGACTGACTTGAGAAATGGGCTCACTGCATGCATGAACGGCTAAATTTTTGATTCCTTCATAGTGCTCCTCTGACAGGTTGGACGTATCAATCGAGCACCTTCTGTTTAAAGCAATTGAAACCGTTTCATGTTTCCCCTGTAGATCAGCAGCTACTTCTTCTAAAGCTTTTTTCTCATTTGACAAGATCTGATATGCTTGAGCGGCAAGCTCGTCGCATATCTTTTTATCTATCCCGCGCATTGAAAGCACTTGATAAGTCCAAGTCTGGGTCGGGGGATGACTGTCTAAATAGGCTTGATAGGCCTCTTTGATTAATTGGGGAGTAATGGTGTGCAGCGCCTTTGCATGCACTTTATACCACATCATTTGACGCATGATATTTTCGCTCCGGATCCAATCACACGCTTCTTTGAAAGACAGTCCAATCTGATCGAGACTAAGAGCCGTGTGCGGTCCAAAACGGTTTTCTAGCTCTTCGTGCACCTGCCCTTCACCGATTTGAAGCTCCTTTTGACTTGCATCGAGCAAGACGAGTTGATTACAAATCATCTCTTCGAGCATGTGTTCCCAGTGGCTGAGATAAAATTGAGCTTTTTCTAAATCAGAAAGGGAAGCACCGGGAAATCTTTCGTAGAGAAACGCATCCATCCTCTTGACGACGTCGAGTAATGAGATCACTTCACCATTGATTTTAGCAAGAGGGCGATTGTTAATTCTGAGTTTTAAAACCCCCTCAATAGGAGGAGTTTGGAATTTCTCATCTGCAAGAACAGTCCTTTCTAAAAAAGAGAGCACACATAGGGACAAGATCAGTAAAATAATCCTCCTTTTCTTCATTATCAGTAACTCAATACAGCCGAGAAAAGCACATCCATCCCCTCATCTCGCGTGGGAAAGGAGAAAAAGGGGGGCTCTACGAGCCTTAAGTTGTAATTTTTCACAAAATAGGACACTTGCTCCTCATTTTCTTCTTGAAAAACACTGCACGTAGCATAGACGATCCGACCTTTAGGATGCAAAAATTTCAGTGATTTAAAAAAGATTTGACGCTGTTCTTGTATTAGACGATCAATCATTCCCTTGCTTATTTTCCATTTGATATCAGGATTTCTTCTCAAAGTTCCACTTCCGGAACAAGGGACATCAAGCAAAATCCAATCCATCTTGCCAATGAGGGATTGTTTTTTCAGATGGCGATGTGTAAGGGGGTGCGCAATCTGCACGCCGGCTCGCCTGAGCCGTTTTTTTGCCTCGAGAAGCATAAACTGTCTAGTATCGTACAAATACAGTTGTCCTCGCCCTTTTAATTTATGAGCAAAAGCTAATGTTTTCCCTCCTGAACCCGCGCAATAGTCCATGACATGATCCCCTGGCTTTGACTTCACTTGATCGGCAACCAATTGACTTCCCTCGTCTTGAATCTCAAACAAACCGGCTTTAAAGTCTGGGAGGACAAAGAAATTTATCTTTCTATGAAATACAATTCCCCAAGGGGAGCGCTCACAAGAGGAGACGGGGTATAGACTTTTCCATCTGCTCAATAAAGTATCGCGGCCGATCTTGGCTATATTTACGCGGACCGTAGTGGGGGCCACTTGGTTGGAAAAAAGACAAAAATGAATGGCTTTTTGCTTGCCATAAGCCTTGATGAGTCTGTCGACGATGAACTTGGGGAAACTCACCCTGACGTTGAGTGGAATGTGGTCTTGATCTTTAAAGTCGAGAGGATTAATGCACAGAAACATCTCGAGCTTTTGTCCCCAACTCATTGAACGAGAGCAGAGATGATCTAACAAGCCACGCCACCGAACCATCCCATACAGAGTGTGACAAATCTCTCTTCGATCTTTCGATCCAATAGCTGCATGTTGACGAAAATAACGACGCAAAAAAAGATCAAGGGGTAAAGTGCATTTTTTACTCCGGTTAAAAATTTCAATTAAATGGTGCTTGCGAAAATCTTTCATCTATCAACAAAAAACGCCCCCATTTTACCTCCTCAATTGATATCTTAACAACCTCATTTTAGATTCAAAATTAGGGTTTCTTCCCTTAAACTTAAGTTAGGAATACACCCTTAAATTTTCAAAAAATAAGAAAAAATAGTGGATGTATCAAAGTTCCTATTTAATTCCCACTCTAGAGATAGACCACCCTTGGCAGAAACCACCCCACATGATAGACTTCCGGTTGCGCCTTAGCACAGCTTTCTTTACGGGCAATCGCCAAGTGTGTACCCGCGCGTCTCGATATCTCGTGATGCCACGTGAGTCATCCTCCTACTTAAGGGATCAGGGTAGATTCGGTGGGTGTGTGAGTAGAGCTATCCTAATCTGCCTTCACACGCTTTGCATCAGTGTGTTGCTCACATTGATTTTGGACACAATCTGGGACGATGATCACAGTACCATGATGCTTCGCTTATTTTTTTTGTTCAGCAGCTTTATTATTGTCGCTTGGGGTCAACCTGATAATGGACTGTTTCTCTGTTTGCTCGCCAGTGGCTGCGGGTTTACCCTCTTTTGGAGATTTCTCTTTTTTTACCCAAAGAAAAAAACCCGGTTTTGGTTGGGTACCCTCTGGTTCACCTCGGTGCAGCTCGTGCAACTTTCATGGCTCGCTCAAACCGAGTATCATGGAATGTATATTCTCTTTGTCTACGCGGGGCTGTCTTTTTTAATCGGCGCACAGTTTGGGAGCCTATGCCTTTTACTGCCAAAACACCCCCCTCTTGACTTTAAACATCTTGTCACTCTAGCCAGTATATGGACTCTTGTAGAATGGGGACGCCTCTACTTTCTCTGTGGATTTGTTTGGAACCCCATCGGTCTCGCGATGACGTCCCACCTCGTTCCTTCTCAGATGGCTGCACTCGTGGGTATTTATGGCCTCTCCTTTTGGACAGCATGGGTTAACCTTCTTTTTTTAAGCGCTCTTACCAATCAAAGTTGGAAACGGATGTGCATAGCCTGCACCGCTTATCTGTTTCCATTTATTTTCGGTTTTTTCCACATTATATATCACGACAGTCATACTCACACGACAATGCGACGAGTCGCCCTCATTCAAACTTCTCTTTTGCCCGATGAAAAAAATGCCTTATACACACATGCTGATCGGTACGTTTTTCCTTGGGATCAATGGGCTCGTATGATTGATTATCTAGATGGAGAAGGTGTGCCTTGTATAGATCTCATTGTCATGCCCGAATGCGCCGTTCCCCTTTCGGCACATGCCTGTGCCTATCCCTACGAAGAGGTCGAAAAAATTTTATATAAAGCTTGGGGAGCACACGACTGGTCTTATTTGTTGAATAGCCCCATAGCTGAAAAAAGGGACAAATGGTATGTCAACAATTTGTTCTGGGCACGTGCGTTTGCCGATCACTACAACGCCGAACTAGTAATTGGCCTGGAAGATCGGGACACAGAAAAAAAAGAAAATTACAACGCCGCTTTTCATCTTTTGCCCTATTCAAAAAGGATAAATCGATATGAAAAACGGATCTTACTCCCTTTAGCAGAGTACCTCCCTTTCCCCTTTTTAAGGTCTCTAATCAGCCGCTACGGAATTTCTACTTTTTTCACCCACGGGACCGAAGCCAAGGTGTTTAAAGGGACCCTTCCCCTCGCCATCTCCATTTGCTATGAAGAGTGTTTCGGCTGCCTCATCCGGGAGAGTAAAAGAAAAGGTGCCCAGTTTTTGATCAATCTGACAAATGATGCGTGGTATCCCTCTTCAGGTCTACACCTTAAACATTACTTTCATGGTAAACTACGCGCCATTGAAAATGGACTGCCTCTCGTGCGAGCTTGTAATACAGGAGTAACGGCCGCGATTGACAGCTTGGGGCGGACAGTGGGTCAATTCGACACAGATGAACTAGAGACGAAGAGAGGGGCGCTGATTGTAGACATCGCGTGTTATACTTATCCCACACTCTATACCCTTTTTGGGGACTCTCTCATCATTTTTCTATCTTTATTTTTTACTGCATTACTTCCTGTTTTGGATAAGCTAAAAAAATCCCTTATTTCTCAAAAGCAACAGTCATTAATCCTGAAGTAATACTGAGATCCGCTCCCACGTCCCATCAATATATGGGACTGTTTCGATCTACGAAGAATGAATATGATTGAGTGTTGCTTTTGAAATTGCGCTCCAAAAAATGAAACTCTATCTAAAAGACCATCTGATTAGACCCATTTGAAACCCTTTTTTGTGCCGTTTGATTGTTTTGATCCGCAGGTTTTTCCCTTAAGACACACCACTTCCTAAGGTCAGTTACAGATTTTGAGGGGCGATCACAGACATGTTTTTGAGGTTAAAGCAGATTACTCCCATAAATGCCGCAAATTGCTTTTTGGCTATCTTTCTGCAACGCACCCTTCTCTCTCTCACTGAGGTTCTCCATGAACTGTAGCGTTAAACATTTAAACAGCCTAAGCAGTCCATGGCCTTTGTGAGGATTGTTCTTCTCTAGCTTCTTGAGCTTAACTTCCACGGATTTGAATGACCACATTTTAACACATTTACGATAGTTGTGGTTTGCGGTTGAGCTGTCTCTCTCGCCCAAGATAAAAACTTGTTTAGAGTTAAAAATTTCTTTAATTAAAAATGTAAAAATGACAGAATGGGACTCGAATTTAGAGGATATTTTTAAGGGGTGTTCTGTCTTCCTGCCAATCCTCATGTGCAAGAGCACACAAAAAATCTGCAATATGGAGCAGACTGTGCAAACGGTAAAGACAGTGGTGTCGCTTTTTTAAGATTTTCTTGATTTTTCTGAGAAAACAATACCCGTGGCCTGCGCGTTTTTTTTTGTCTGTTATTTTTCGTGCTCACTGCTTCAGGGGCGTTTGGTTCCTGCCTCTGTCCAAATAACCCTTCAGAAGCTCAACACAGTTGTGTCGATTGGAAGATAAGGGATGCCTCTTCTTGCGCATGCAACCATCATACATAACAGAGGAAAAGCATCTATGCAGGCCGTCTATACTTACCTAGGAAAGCTCCCCTACCCAAGTGGATCATCAGAAGAAGCAATCTATCGATTTGAACAAGCAGTCGCTCACGAAGATGCCGAGGCGCAGTTCAATCTTGGATTGATGTACCTCGAGGGAAAAGGTATAGCTCAAAGCGACCATAGAGCCTTAATGTGGTTTAAAAAAGCAGCTGAGCAAGGACACCGAGAAGCACAATACCATCTTGGATTGATGTACTTCAAGGGAACTGGAGTAGAGCAAAACAAAAAATCTGCTTTGTCGTGGTATGAAAAGGCAGCCCAGCTGGGGCATGCTGACGCACAGTACAATATCGGGCTCATCTATCGAAACGGTGAAGAGGGTATTGATCCAGATCAAGAGAAGGCAGCGATTCAGTTTGCAAAGGCAGCAGCACAGGGAGTCGCTGCAGCCGAGTCAGAGCTCCAAAGAATGTATCATCTGGGGATTGGGGTCAATCAGGATGACAGGCGTATCATTACCAGCTTTGTAAATGAGGCAAAACAAGGGAATGTTCAGGCTCAATACAATCTTGGGCTCATGTATTTAAAAGGTAGTGGGCTAGAGCAAAACGATCAAGAAGCTGTTTATTGGTTTAAAGAAGCGTCGGGTCGAGGCTGGAAAAGTGCTAGTGCCGAATATTATCTCGGATTGATGCATTTTGACGGAAGGGGAGTAGACCAAGATGCATACCACGCCCTCGATTATTTTGCACAAGCCGCGGAGAAAGGACATGTTGAAGCGCGATACCATATCGGAAATATGTATTCAAAAGGATTGGGAATAGATCGCAATGACAAACAAGCTGTGTGCTGGTACTTGAAAGCAGCAGAAAAAGGGCATATCAAAGCCCAATACAAACTTGGCCTGATCTACTCTAGAGGAATCGGGGTGGACACGGATAGACAAGCGGCTTTTTCTTGGTTTATTAAGGCAGCGACACACGGATTCGCAGCAGCGCAATATGAACTCGGTAGAGCGTATGAGATGGGATGGGGAACACATCAGAATTACGCACAAGCCATGCTTTGGTATGGACAGGCGGCAAACCAGCGTTATCCAGGCGCTAAACACGCTTTTAAAGCAACCCAAAAATACCTCGCGCGCATGCGCAATAGAAACAGTATTGAATGCCAAATCTTGTGACTTTTTTTATACACACTTGACATGCGCCACGCAGAAATATCTGTGCAAGGGCATTACTCGTAGTGGGACTTTGTTGAAAAAATAGAATAACTAAAAGAATACCCAAAACTAGAATATAATAGACACGACATAATCGGACATTTATGATAAAACATAACAAAAACAAAACAGGTTGCGAAGACCGAAGCCAAGCTGCCATTTAGGCGGCAGGGCTTGGCTTTGGTGAGCAACCAAAATGCACAAGGAGCATGCGAAGGGAGTTGGAAGGATTGATTAAACAAACTGTGATCGATATATGCTCCCGATTGGCTTTTGTAAAGCTCTGTGACAGAAAAAATGCGCTTGTAGCTGCGGAAGCACTCAAAGACCAAGTTGTGCCCTCGCTTGAAGAGCAGAATGTGCAGATTCTACGGACTTTGACGAACAGGAGAACAGAGTACTTTGGTAAGAAATAAAGTCATGAATTTGATTCGTTAGCTTGAGGAAGGAATTTTTTGCAACTTTTTATCCTCAATTTTTTAAAAAAATTTTATATTTTTCTTAAATAAATAAAAATCTTATTGGGATGAAATTATGATTCAATTAAAAACAGAAAATGATTTGTATATGGAAAGGTTACCATATGAAATCCTTGAAGAAATTACAAAAAAAATTTTTCCAAAAAATATTGATTCACATGAGATTCCCGTTGCGTTTCGTACAATATTAAACTTAAGCCACACGAATAAAAAAATGAAGTTATTCGTACAAAGCAATAGAATTACTAATTATATAAATGAAGTTATTCTAGAAAATAAAGAAAATCTAAATGGAAGTTTTTCAAGAATGTTTTTGAAGAGGTACATTCTCACCAATGGATTAGATCGAGTTTTTGAAGAAGGCCGAGAAATACAAAAGACTATTTGTTCAGTCCTGAATAGAATCACACGTGTTTTTGAAGAAAGCATTTGTGATATTCAGTACCAAGAGCAAAATTTTGCTCATCATCAAATCCAAGACGTCGTGCAGCCGAAGACATATTTGATGATATTTCTTTCTGATAGTAAGCCAATGAGTGTTGATGTGCTTTACCCATTTGGCACAATGACAATCCGACCTTTTGGTAAAATGACTCAAAACGCAGAGCTATCGATTGCCAACGGTCTAATCAAGAGCTTGCACGCTTCTTTTCGGGGACTGTTTGAAAAACAGGAAAGGAAGAGGGGTAGCTTGGTTCAACGTACGAGCAAAGATGACCCGAAGGAAAATCTCCCATTTGAATTTATAGAAAGTAGATACTTCTCTAAACCTTATGCTATATTGGCTTCTCGAATTGCCCCAGAGACTTTCTCTATCAGAGAATTAAAGAATACACGGGAAGTAGAAAGCAAAAAAGGCAATAAAGAACTCGTTTTTTCTCTGGATCCCCATCTATTCAGTTGTTATCGGATTAAAACCCCGTTTGAAGACATTTTTTATCGAAACAAAGCAGAAATAGAGATGGCCTTTCTCTCTCAAATATTTCTTTCTTATTTTGAGGTATTATCAAAAAACTCGCGTAGAGTCCTTCTCCATCCCAACAAAGCCCTTTCATTATAGAGAACACTCTTTCTTGAGCACTGATGCAACCATTTCTCGTCGTGACCACTCCCTTGCCTAAAGGCAAAGGCTTCTAGGGATTGATACCCAAACCATCTAGCCCGAGGGTTATTTAAAAAAGAATTTTATAAGAAAAAACCTCAAAGTCAAGGCGCGCTTTCATCTCAACCCTAAACAGATGGGATTTCCCACTCGTCCAGGTTAAAAGCAATCAGGCAGGTAGGCTCACGAAGTAGGATTTAGAAGAGTCTCGAGCTTTTGAAATGAAGACTTCTTTCTCGTAAGACGTTAAAAAGGCCGGGGAACATAGACAAAGAGGTAAAGATGTGCGGAGTGATTCCTCTGAGTGAAGATGCTCGAGGCGGGACTCGAACCCGCACGGACTTTGGGTCCAAGGGATTTTAAGTCCCTTGTGTCTACCATTCCACCACCCGAGCAGACCGAAAAAAAATAAAGCAACGGATCACTGTCTTCCGGAAAGACGACACGTGGACACCTGGTCTCAGGCTATTCTTCGATCTTGGGGAAAGTAGCCGTTTCTTGATCTATTTCCGCCATTTTGCCTTTTTCTATATTTTCCTCTGCTAGCAAGAGCTCTTCTCTCGCCTCTTGTGGTAACTCTGCGAGCTTGTTTCCCTCTTCAAGCTCTTCAGGTAGACAAGTGCCTTCAGAAACGAGGTAATTTTTATAACGGCTAATTTGCTCTGAAATCAAACTGGTCGGTGGCGGGAGCAATGCGCATCTTTTCGACTGATCTAAATCTACTGCCTTCACCTGCTGGTCCGCCCCCCGATCCTCCTCTTCTTTTGAAGCGGAGCGACGACGGCGGGAAGGGTTATTTGGAAAGGGCCTTTGAGCTCTTTCTGGTGCGCTCTCCTTCTCTTCAGAAGATTCTTTGTCTCTCTTTGCCTTACTACCTCCCCCAATTTTAATGGATTTTTCAATTTTTGGCTTCTTCAAAACGGTGCGGGTCTCGCGCATTTCTAATACTTCATAATCAGTGACTGGTAATAAAAACGCTCTGGGTTTTTCTAATGATCGAAAAAAGAACGCTTTCCCGAAAGAAACCACCTCCACACTGTTCACGAGGTGCGCTTCCTCAGAAGATGTTCTACCGCTGTTGCGCAAGACGAGTTTAAATCCTTCTTTGGGAGTAATCACTGTTTCAATAATGGGCTCACGTGTAAAATTCACTATCAAATTTCCATACTTTAAGGGTTAATTTTGGCACCTAAACAGCGGATGCTCAGTCTTTCGATGCCATATATGTGATCAAGTCGAGAAGACGGTGGGAATACCCAATCTCGTTGTCGTACCATGCAATAAGTTTAAAAAAATTCTGACTCAGAGCAATGCCGGCGTGTTTGTCAAAGATCGAGGAGTGAGAATCTCCGATAAAATCGGATGAAACCACATCTTCTTCCGTATAACCCAAAATTCCCTTCAAGGTTTCATTTGCTTCTCGCTCGAACACACCGCAGAGGTTATCATATCCCGTCGATTTTGTCAGCTTGACTGTCAAATCAACCACAGAAACGTCAGCGACGGGAACGCGCAATGCCATCCCCGTCAATTTTCCTCGAATCTCTGGAAGACAAAGAGCAACTGCGTTAGCGGCTCCTGTCGAAGAAGGGATAATATTCATATATCCACAGCGTCCACCTCTTGCATCTTTTTTTGAAGGTCCATCTTGGGTGGGTTGTGTAGAGGTAAGCGCATGGATAGTCGTCATTAGTCCCTCTTCGATGCCAAAATGATCGAGAAGAACTTTGGCCATGGGTGCCAAGCAATTCGTCGTGCATGAAGCATTGGAAACCACAACATCCTGTCTGGGATCATATTGCATGTGGTTAACCCCCATTACGTATGTCGGAGCATCCCCTTTCACCGGGGCAGAGATCACCACTCGCTTGGCTCCAGCACGTATGTGCTTGTGTGCGTCTTCTACCTTATTAAACAGTCCCGTTGATTCGATGACATAATCAGCGCCCAGCTCTGCCCAAGGAAGAGCAGCGGGATCCCTCTCTGTTAATATACGAGTCACCTTGTCTTCTACAGTCCAGCTGTCTTTTCTAATCTCTATATCTTTGGAAAATCGCCCATGAATCGAGTCGTACTTGGCAAGATAGGCGAGATTGGGAGCTGGCAAGAGATCATTTACTCCAACGATCTCAATACCTGTAAATCGTTCATGAGCGAGGCGAAAAACTGCCCTTCCAATGCGCCCAAACCCATTAATTCCTACCCGAATCGATACCATGATCTCCTAAGTCGACAATATTAACCCCCTGGCGGAATGTTACGAAAATTTGAGAAGAAAGTAAACAAGAGTATGCAATTTTTGACCCGGAGACCATACAACAAAGTGAAAACCGACCTACTCATTCAAAGAAAAACAAGGCAAGGACAAAAGAGGCACTGGACTAGCCCAAGAGAGGCGTCAATTAATGTATTCAATCAGACAGAGAAGAGCTCTATCACCAGGGCGATTACCTATACGGGTAATCCGAGTATAACCCCCATCTCTTTGGGTATAACGCTCTACGAGCTCATCAAAGAGTTTTGATACCACTTTGCGATCTACGTTATAACAGGAAAAATTCCCTTGCTTTGCCCGTCTCGCTTGCTTGGAAGAAAGCGGATTGAAGCGGATCATCATCTTGGCAATAGCAGCACGACGACTGTTGAGCGTGCTCCTTTTTGCGAGAGTAATTAGCCGCTCGGCATCTCGGCGCAGCTCTTTTGCTTTTGTAATCGTAGTTTCAATCCGTTCGTAATGAACGAGAGACTTAAGCATGTTAGCCATTAAACAACGACGATGGGAAGATGTACGGCTCAGCTTTGTGTCACGCTTTCTATGTCTCACAATTCTTTCCCTACTTTTTCTTCAAGATATTTATCTACGATTTCCTTGACATTTTCACGATTGATCTTGAAACGGGAGAGATCCATACCGAGGTGAAGACCCATCTCTTCGAGCTTGGCCTTAATTTCATTGAGCGATTTTTTGCCAAAATTCCGAAACTTAAGCATTTCTGATTCGGGCATAACAACGAGTTCTGCTATGGTGTTGATGTCAGCTTGTGCTAGACAGTTGGTCGAACGGACGGAAAGCTCAATCTCATTAATACGCAAACTGAGCTTGGATAATAACTCTTCCCGATCCGTATCGTAATCAGTTGTTTCTTTATCAAAGGAGATTTCCTGGAATTTGAGTTCATCGAAAATCTTGAGGTGAAGAATTCCAATCTGTGTGGCAAAGGCAAGCGCTTCTTGAGGTGTCACGCGCCCATCAGTTGTTACCTCGAGAATTAAGCGATCAAAATCGGTATCTTGCCCAACACGTGTATTTTCAACAAAATAGTTAACCATGCGCACCGGAGAAAAAGCCGAATCAATGACGATTTCATCAACAACCTTATCGAGCACCTGATGCCTTTCCGATGGAACATAACCTCGCCCAATTGCGATTTTGAAGTCAATTTGCTTTTTTATCGGTTTCGTCACCGCGCAAATGTAGTGATCCGGATTGATGATGTCAAAATGGGATTTATCCATGATGTGCTTGATACACACGGGGAATTGTCCACCCTCCGCATCGAGCATCTCTTGAGTGACTTCAAGAGTGTGTGACACGAGCATGGGCGCACGAACATCCCGATTCGCTTCGGTTGGAATTTTGCGGATCAAAACTCCCTTTAGGTTGAGGATGAGATGGGTCATGTCTTCCACAATGCCCTCAATTGCCGTGTATTCATGTGGAACCCCTTCGATCTTGACAGAGATGATAGAAGAAGCTTCCAATGCATTGAGCATCACGCGACGGAGAGCATTACCAACCGTGTGACCAAATCCCCTTTCAAAGGGCTCGGCAACAAAACGGGCAAATGTGTCCGATTTGCTCGCTTCGTCTATCTTAATCTTGCTCGGCAATTCGAATTTGCCATATTTAACGGTCATAATTCCTCTCCTATCAGATCAAATGTCATACTCGGCGTCTCTTTCTGGGGCGACAGCCATTGTGTTGAACGGGGGTACGATCTTTAATCATTGTAATCATCAAACCAACGCTCTGAAGCCCTCTAACTGCAGATTCACGCCCAGCTCCAGGACCCTTAAGGTATACCTCTACTTCTTTAAGCCCATAGTTCATGGCAGACTTCGCAGCTTCTTGTGCCACCAGAGACCCAGCAAACGCGGAAGACTTACGCGAACCGGAAAAATTCACCTTTCCAGCAGAGGCCCAGCCAATCACATTACCAGAGAGATCAGAAATTGAGACGATCGTATTATTGAATGTCGATTTGACATGTACAATCCCACTCGGTACAGTGCGCGTGACCTTCTTTCTGGTTTTTGGGGAAGCTTTTTTGACCATAGGGGCTTTTTTCCCCCCTTTTGTTTCCTTTGCCAAAACATTCACTCCTTATTGCCCTTGAGGCGCTTTTTTCTTTCCAGCCACCGTTTTTTTCTTTCCCTTGCGCGTTCTCGCATTACAACGAGTGCGCTGCCCTCTCACGGGTAGCCCCGCACGATGTTTTTGCCCGCGATAGCAATTGATCGCGATGAGCCTTTTAATGTTGTTTTGAATCTGTCTCCTGAGATCCCCTTCCACCACAAAGCTCGATTGAAGAACAGCATTGAGCTTGGAGATTTCGCTCTCCGTAAGGTTGTGAGCACGCATATTGGGATCTAGACCCAAAGTGCGAGTCACTTCAGCGGCTAAAGCTCTTCCGAGACCATAAATATAAGTTAAACTCACGACGAGCCGTTTGTTTCCCGGAATGTCGATTCCTATTACACGAGGCATGAATCAAAACCTTATTTTACAAAAATAAACTAACGCAAAACCAAAAATCAAAATCGGCGCCCCCAAGGCATTCCAATGGACCAGAATGTATTCGAAGAGGGGCTCTCTAAAGGAAGAGGACTTGGATCTCTTGGAAAATTCTGCTTTTTAAAGCGATTTCGGATCATTCTAGCAAACCATGCAAATCTTTTCAATCATCCTCATATCCTGCCCTTCACACGTCCTTTTTTCATAAATCCGTCGTATCGCTTCATTAAGAGGTGGGATTCGATTTGCTTAGTCGTATCCAAAACAACGCCCACGAGAATCAAAAGAGAGGTCCCCCCAAAAAAATGACTGATGGTTGCATCTACCCCTAAAACTTTCCCCACCAAAGTGGGAAAGATGGCTATGAGGGCTAAAAAAAGAGCACCGGCAAGTGTGATGCGGTTCATGGTCGACTCGAGAAATTCTTGGGTCGGCTTGCCCTGGCGAATGCCGGGAATAAAAGCACCATTTTTCTTCATATCTGAAGCAATCTGTTCCGGATGAAACTGAGTGGCAGTCCAAAAGTAGGTGAAAAAAATAATGAGAGTAACAAAGAGAAGCGTATACACCCAACTGCCTGGAGAAAGATAGAGCACAATGTTAGATAACCAACCACCACGACCGATAAACTGAGCAATTGTTGCGGGAAACATCAAAAGGGCTGAGGCAAAGATCACGGGGATGACCCCTGAATAATTGACTTTTAGAGGGATGTGCGAGCTACCTCCCTGAGTTTCACGACGACCAATGATGCGGCGTGCATATTGCAAGGGAATCTTGCGTGTGCCTTGAATCACTAAAATAGTCCCAACGATGATGAGGACAAACACAGCCGATAAAACGAGAGTTGAAGATAACGTAAGCTGGCCTATCTCTTGTGAGTCCAAGTTCAGCTGACTGATAATGGACCCAATCGTCGTCGGAAGGGATGCTAAAATGCCGACCGTAATGATCAGACTAATGCCGTTGCCAATCCCCCGTTCGCTGATCTGCTCGCCGATCCACATGAGAAGTAGCGTTCCGGTTGTCATGGTGACAATCACAACGAGATAAAAAAGCCACACAAACCCTTTGACATGGACATTGACGAGTTGATCAATAATGATCCCCGGATGGGTGAAATTAAGGCCAAGCGCGTAGTTTGCAAGTAAAGCTGATTGGAAAAGAGAGAGAAAAACAGTTGCTAACCGGATCATTTTCCCCATTTTGCGCCTGCCCGCTTCCCCATTTTCTCGCATTTCCCTCTGCAATGAGGGAATGAGCGCCACGAGGACTTGCATCACAATCGACGCAGAGATGTAAGGCATGACACCCAGAGCAATCACCGTCATTTTGGCAAAAGCCCCACCAGAAAACACATCGACTAATTGCAAGAGATTCTGTCCCCCACCCGTCATCTGTTTGAAGATCTGAACGACCTTATCACCGTTGATTCCCGGAACGGGAACATAAGCGCCGACGCGACAGAGGACAAGCATCAAAACCGTAAAAAGAATCTTTTGCCTCAACTCGGGAATAATAAAAATTTTTCTCAGAGCTGCAATCATAGGGCAATTTCTCTACTTGACTTGCTTAAATTCAATGCTTCCTTGCTCTAATTTGCGCAGAGCATTCTTAGAAAAAGCATGAGCCTCAATCCTGACTTTTTTTTCTAGCTCACCGACCGCTAGAATCTTGATCCCTCCTCTTGCACGTCGAACGGGAAATCCCTTTGCAAGCAATGTCTCGTAACTGACAGTCTCCCCTTCATTAAAATGCTCATTCAAACGCTTCAAATTGATGGAGAAAACAGTTTTTTGAAAACGTTTGTTTGGAAAACCTCTGCCCGGCAACTTTTGAAACAAGGGCAACTGCCCTCCCTCTTTTCCAGCTCGGGTTTTATAGCCAGAACGGGACTTGTCCCCCTTGTGACCACGACCAGAAGTTTTACCTCTATTCGAGCCTATTCCCCGTCCAACACGTTTGATCTTTTTGATTTTGCGGCGAGTATTTTTTAGTTGAGAGAGTCTCATTCTTCTATTCCTCTCGTAGCAAATATGTCGCTACGATTCTGCAAAGCACCGAGAGCTTTAAAAGTAGCATATACTTGGTTAATCGGATTGTTGCAGCCAAGGCTTTTCGCCACAACATCTTTTACTCCTCCGATCTCAAGGACCGATCTCACCTGGGATCCAGCAATGACCCCTGTACCTTGCTTAGCTGGTTTGAGCAAAACACGCGCTCCGTCCCAGTCAGAGAGCATTTCATGTGGAATGGTTCTCCCTTCAATTTGAAAATGAAGAATGTTTTTCCTGGAGATTCCGCCTGCCTTCCGGATGGCATCTGCAACCTCATTCGCCTTAGCAAAACCCACACCAACACGTCCGTTTCCATCTCCCACAATCACAAGAGCAGAAAAACTGAATTTACGTCCCCCTTTTACTACTTTGGAACATCGGTTAATAAAAAGGACTTTTTCTTCAAACTCGGTGTCACAATCTTCTTGTTGTCTTTTCTTATTAGTGGGCATGGATGCTCCTTAAAATTTCAATCCGTTTTCACGGGCTGCATGTGCAAGTTCGGCGACAAGACCGTGAAATTTAAACCGTCCGCGGTCGAAGATGACCCGCTCAATTTTTTTATCCCTGGCGAGCTTGGCAAGCTCAGCCCCAATAAAGCGGGCCCCCACCTTGGATTTTTTCTGCTCCTGGGCAGATGCCTTTGATGCAGTACTCAGAAAAGCAAGCGTAACACCAGCCTCATCATCGATCAGCTGTCCACCGATATGTTTGTGTGACTTAAAAACGGAAAGCCGCGGCCTCTCAGCAGTGCCTTTCAAACGCTTTCTCACTCGATAACACCGCTTTCGGCGAGTGATACCTCTTTTCATGACTTGATTTAACATGTTTCTTACTTTCCTTTCGCTGCCTTGCCTGCTTTTTTGCGTACATATTCGTTGACATACCGCACACCTTTACCCTTGTAGGGCTCAGGAGGACGGGTCGCGCGGACGTCTGCCGCAAACTGGCCTACCAATTGTTTGTCAGTTCCCCAAATTTTGATGGACGTACTCTTATCGATACTCACCTCAATTTCAGAAGGAATTTTCAACCGACAGGGGTGCGAAAATCCAAGAGAAAGATCTAAGATATCCCCTTTGACAGCTGCGCGGTAACCAACGCCAACTAAAGTGAGCTGCTTTTCGAATCCCTTGGAGACACCTACCACTGCGTTGTAGATCAGCGAGCGATAAAGTCCATGCAGGGGTCTTGGCAAACCTGACTTTTCCTCAAACAGGACAGTCGCGTCTCTCCCTTTGACTAAAACGGTGATCCCATTTGGAATCGGGACAATCTGCGATCCTTTAGGCCCCTTTACTTGAACTGCGTTTTTTGAAACGCTCAATTCAACCCCTTCGGGAAGGAGGATAGGGGTTTTCCCCAGTCGTGACATACCATTCTCCAAATTATTTAATTTTCACCAGACAAAACAGAGCAGCTCTCCACCCGTCTTATTTTTTCTCGCGGTTTCTCCATCCAAAATTCCCACAGGGGTCGAGAGAATCGCAATTCCCAAACCACTTAAAACTTTAGGGATGTCTCTGCAACTAACATACCGTCTAATTCCGGGTTTCGAGATGCGTTTTAGCCCTTGAATCACGGGCTGACGGTGCATCTTATCATACTTCAAAAAAACGCGAATAGCGCGTTTCTTTTCATTGACAATCGAGCTGATCAAATATCCTTTTTTTTTGAGAACCTCTATGATCGCCTGGTTTATTTTGCTAAATCGCACATCGACATACTTATGCCTCGCGCTTTTGGCATTTCGAATACGAGTCAATAAATCTGCTACTGTGTCACTGAGAGTCATGCATATTCTCCTAACTTCTAACGCACAAACGGGATACCAAGATGTGAGAGAAGGTCAAGGCACATCTCTTCTGTCTTTGCAGAGGTCACAAATGTGATGTTCATTCCCTGTTCACGCTTAACTTCATCCAAATTGAGCTCTGGAAAAATCTGCTGGTCTGCAATCCCAAGCGAATAACTACCCTTTCCATCCCCCTTTTTTCTAAACCCTCTAAAATCCCTAATACGGGGACATGCAATGTTTGTGAATCGGTCACAAAAATCATACATTCTCAGACCCCGAAGCGTGACTTTAAGTCCGATACTCTGTCCTTCACGCAACTTAAAGTTAGAAATTGATTTTTTGGCTTTGGTCATGACCGGTTTTTGACCGGAAATGAAAGACAGTTCTCTCATACAATCTTGCAAAACATTTCTATCTTTAAGTGCCTGTGCTACACCCATGCTAATGACAATCTTTTTAAGAGCCGGGATGCACATATCGTTGGAAAGCGCAAAATTTTTTTTGAGCGCTCCTCGGATTTCCTCTTGATATTTTTTCTTTAATCTCGACATAGAATTTTAACGTTTATGTGATTTGCGCAGCGTTCTGTAGCGAGCCTCTTTCCCATCTACGAGACTTGACAGTGTTTTGTTATGGTCTTCGTCTAACCTGACAAAGAGCTTAAGCTTCTTTTTGTTCACACCACAGAGTGCCACATTAGAAATGTGAATGGGAAGCTCCATATCGATGATTTCTGACTTACGACTTTGATCCCGACTTTTCATGTGCTTTTTTCTAATGTTCACTCCTTGAACGAGGACGCGGTCATTCTTCCTAGCCATTACCTCACCTACTTTTCCTCTATCATTACCGGCAATCACGAGCACTTTGTCCCCTTTTTTTACCCATTTATTTTTCAACATTTTCTCCTTATATGACTTCGGGCGCCAATGAACTGATTTTGACAAATCCACGCTCCCTAACCTCTCGGGCAACGGGACCAAAAATGCGGGTCCCTCTTGGATTGCGTTTGTCGTCAATAATCACACAACTATTGTCGTAAAATCGGATCATTGATCCGTCTTTACGACGAATGTAACTCTTTGAGCGAACAATTACAGCTCTGACTACATCCCCTTTTTTCACACTACCTTTAGGTTCGGCCTCTTTTACAGAACAGACAACGACATCCCCAACGTAGGCGTAACGTCTGCGAGTCCCTTTCAAAACTTTAAAACACTTAAGCCGCTTTGCCCCACTGTTATCCGCAACATCTAATTGAGTTTCCTGCTGAATCATTGTCTATCACTTGCCTTGGTATTTTCTATTGCCGACGAAGACAAAACATCGACGACGATCCATCGCTTTAATTTCGATAACGGGCGCGTCTCCTGAATGAGTACTTTTTCCCCGATGTTTAAATCCCCTTTCTCATGATGGGCATAATATTTTTTAGACCAACGGATTACTTTTTTATAGCGAGGGTGGGGATATGTTCGCTCCACTTTAACAGTGATCGTTTTGTGCATCTTGTTCGACACAACAACCCCTTGTCTGACTTTCCGATGTGGTTGGTTCGACATATTTTACACTTCCTTAGGTTGTTTTTTCTGTCTCAATATCGTCAGGACGCGTGCCCGGTCTAGCCTTTTTTCTTTTAAGAGATGGGGCTTTTCCAGCTTTCTCGTGAGCTTTAGTTCGCACATCAACTGAAAAATGTCTCTGCAAAGAGACAGATGCTTCATCTCGAGTTCTTCAACTGATTGATTAGTCAACTCTCTTACTCTCAGCATATTCCTTGCTCTCTTTAAACAGTTTCTAATCGTTCTACAAAACGGGTGCGGTAAGGCAATTTTGCCGCTGCCTTCAAAAGAGCTGTCTGAGCTTCTTCACGCGAAACATTTGCCACTTCAAAGAGAATGCGGCCTGGCAAGGCAACAGCGACCCAGTGATCAGTTCCCCCCTTTCCTTTACCCATACGCGTTTCTGCGGGCTTTTTTGTCATGGGTTTATCTGGAAAAATCCGAATCCATACCTTGCCCCTGCGGCTAAAGTATCGATTAATAGCCACTCTACACGCTTCGATCTGCTGATTTGTGATACGCCCTCGATCGAGAATTTGCATTCCGTAATCACCAAAATGGACAAATTGACCCGCTTTGGTCTTCCCTTTCATGGTCCCTTTTTGCTTTTTGCGGAACTTTGGCTTAGAAGGAATAAGTGCCATTTTTATCGCCCTACTTTATCTTTATTCACCTTTATTGATCCACACTTTGACACCAATCGATCCATAGGTCGTTTCAGCACGGCCTGTAGCATAATCGATATTTGCTCTTAGGGTGTGGAGGGGAATACGCCCTTCCTTATACCACTCAGTACGCGCGATTTCGGCCCCGCCAATTCTTCCAGAAACGGCAATTTTAATCCCCTCAGCTCCCGCATCCATAGAGGTTTGGATCGCTTTTTTCATCGCACGACGAAAGGCTATCCTCCTTTCTAGTTGCTTTGCAATGGCATCAGCCACGAGCTTTGCGTCCAAATCGGGTCTCTTGATTTCGATCACTTCGATCCAAATTTCTTTGCCCGTAAGTTTATTGACTCCCTGCTTCATGATCTCAATCTCGGCCCCTTTCTTGCCGATGACGAGCCCTGGTCTCGCCGTGTGAATGGTAATCTCAATCTTTTCGCTCATCCGCTTGATGACGATCTTGGAAACTCCAACGCAACAAGGCTTTTTGATCAGGAAATCTCGAATAGCTCTATCTTCTAAGAGCAAAGAACCAAATTCTCGTCTGTTTGCAAACCAAACAGACTGCCAATCTTTATTCAATACAAGTCTAAATCCAATCGGAGATGTCTTTTGCCCCATTCGTTACCTCTTCATCCACGTGTTCCAACGACAATGGTAAAATGACTCGTGCGTTTCATGATTGGAACGCGTCCACCACGACATTTGGATTTGGCCCGCTTCATCGTGGGCCCCCCATCTACTCTAATTTCTCTAACTTTCAGATCTCTGCGCTGGACCCTCAGCTGCGTTTCAGCATTTGCAACAGCGCTAATTAAGGTCTTTTTAAGAAGGTCTCCCCCTTTCAATCCCGAAAACATCAATTGCTTGAGGGCATCTTCTACCCCCATGCCACGAATCAAATCTGCCGCCAAACGTGCTTTTCTAGGACTGATTCGAACGTATTTAGTCTTTGCTTGTACTTGCACTTTTTATTCCTTATTTCTTGATCGGATGACTTTTGAACAGACGGGTGGGAGAAAATTCACCCAAACGGTGTCCTACCATATTTTCAGAAACAAAGACAGAAATGAACTTGCGCCCATTGTGCACATCAAAGGTCATCCCAACCATTTCGGGAATGATCATGGATCTCCTGGACCAAGTCTTGATCGGTTTTTTTAATCCTTCTTGACTTTGCTTTTTCAACTTCTTCAATAGATGATGGTCAACAAAAGGTCCCTTATTAAGTGATCTTGCCATTAACGCCTCTACTTCTTACGCCGATCTTTAATGATCAGTGCTTTAGATTTCTTCTTCGACCGCGTACGCAACCCTTTGGTCTGCATACCCCAGGGGGTTCTCGGGATATACCCATTATGCCTTCCTTCACCCCCTCCGTGGGGATGATCAACCGGGTTCATAGCCGTTCCCCTTACGGTGGGACGAAACCCACGCCAACGATTACGGCCCGCTTTGCCTTCCATGCGCAAACTCCACTCAGAATTAGAAACCGAGCCAAAAGTCGCGCGACACCCTTCTTTCACCATACGCACTTCACCTGAAGGCATCTTTAAAGTTACATAGCCACCGCTTCGAGCCATCATTTGAGCAGAGAGCCCCGCTGAACGCACGAGCTTTCCTCCCCGCCTCGGGTGCATCTCAATGTTATGGACAACCGAACCGAGGGGCATTTGGCTCATGGGCATCGCACACCCCACTTTGTAGGGAGTTTGAGTCCCCGAAAGCACGGTATCTCCCTGTTTTAACCCCTTTGGAGCGATGATATAGCGCTTTTCCCCATCTCTGTAGTGGAGTAGGGCAATATGGGCACTGCGATTCGGATCATATTCGATATTGGCTACGCGCGCCTCAATCCCATCTTTATCCCGCTTGAAATCGATGATACGATAAAAACGTTTGTGCCCCCCTCCACGATGACGGCATGTGATGTGTCCTTGATGATTACGACCGCTGGTGCGTTTTTTGAAAGCGAGCAATCGTTTGGTCGGTTTGATGATTTGAGAATTTTTCACAGCACGGCTCAGCTCAATATTAGAAGGGAGCACTGTTTTTCTCTGCCCCGGCGTCACCGGACGAAATTTTTTTACCACCCCAAATCACTCCTCGAGTTAAACACCATCATCGATCATATCCCCTTTTCTCAGAGTCAAAATGGCTTTTTTGAAACCAGAGCAATAGCCGAGACGTCCGCGCACACGTCGCTTCTTTGGTTTGACATTGATCACATTGATTTTTTCTACTTTTACCTTTTTTTCGCAGTAAATCGCCTCGAAAGCGCGGACAATCTCACTTTTAGTCGCTTCCCTATCTACGAGAAAGACACATTTGGGTTTCTCAAAAAGACTCAAGCACCGGCTGCTCTTAGCCTGTTGGAGACCTTCCAAGACAGTTGTTTTTTCCGTGACGTAACGACTGCGAATGACGCAATAAGGGGTTCGTTTCTTCATGAAGAGTACTCTCCGAATGCCTTCATCAATTGATCAACAGCGGACTCAACGACAATCAGATTTTGCGCTTTGATGACATCATATCCGCTGACACTCTTCATGGGCATAAAGCTAATTTTGGGAACGTTGCGCATGCTGAGATAAAGATTGCGATGATCGAGATCTTGTTTCTCTTTTTGCTCGCTCAAAAACAGAACCCTTTGGCCCATTATTCCAACTCTTTCTAAAAAACGGACGGCAGATTTAGTCTTTGGCTTGCTCATCCCTTTGAGTTTGAGAAGAGAAACATCCCCTCCCCTTAATTTTTCAGCGAGAAGAAAGCGGATGGCCAAACGACGCTGTTTGCGATTGATGCGAGAGCGGTGACACAATTTTGGCTTCGGTCCAAAAACGGTTCCTCCACCTCTGTACTGCGGGGCTTTGATCGTGCCTTGACGAGATCGACCAGTCCCTTTTTGTGGGCGAGGTTTTGCATTTGAATGGCAAAGCTCTGCTCTTCCCTTCGTGTTGGCACTAAACTGACGGGAGTTGTGCCTAAGTGCAACGAGATAATCTTTGATCAGTTGAGCGTTTGATGAAAAGTTGAGGAGGTGATCACAAAACTCAAATTCACCTACTTCCCCGCCTTCTATATCATGTATTTTTAGATTTACCACAGCGAGATCTAACCGTTTTGAGCGTGATTTTTCTTGATCGATTTCCTAACATAAACGAGGCTATTCTTAGCACCGGGCACAGCTCCTTTGACGAGCATTACGTGTTTTTTAGCGTCAATCTTGATGATTTTTAAATTCATGGACACTGTGCGCTTCATACCCATCCTACCGGCCATTCGCTTCCCGGGAAAGCATCGGCCAGGTGTGCTACGCATACCGGTAGAACCAGCACTGCGATGAAATTTAGAACCGTGTGCTCCAGGACCCCCAGCAAAATTGTGTCGCTTGATTACGCCCTGAAAACCCTTGCCCTTAGACTTCCCAATGACATCGACGAATTGTGAATCGGAAAAATAATTCAAGTCAAACTCTCCACCTACCTGACATTCCTCTAAACCCTCTACCTTTGATTCAACTAAGTGGCGGTGAAGCTCCACTTTTGCTTTTGCAAAGTGACCTACAAGCGGCTTGGTAACATTTTTTTTCTTTGAATTGAGGATTTTTATCCCGCCAAGCTGAAGGGATTGATAACCATCTCTTTCCCGGCTCTTAATTTGCACTACGACATTGGGTTCGACTTGAAGCACAGAACAGACGACCAGGTCGCCATTTTCATCGAAAATCTGGATCATTCCCTTTTTTTTACCAATTAAATTGAGTGACATTGAGCATGACCTCGAAGTGCAAATTACCGTTCAAAATTGACTTGCTTGATTAAATGGCGATACTTTAGGCACAGCGAAAAGAGCATGGGCCTTATTTGTTTGCTTTAGGAAGGGCAAATCAGAACACCGTTTTTCTCATCAAACGAGCCGCTCATTTGAGCTTAAAGCGAGGATGCTATCAAATCCGATCTATTTTGTCCAATCAGAATCTTTTACTCATCATTGTTTCGCCCCAAAATCTGGGCCTACCTAGAGGGATGAAAAGCTTTTTGAGAGCGTAGATACGATTCAACTTCACGATCCATTTTTTCATCCGAAACATACGCAATGCAGACGAGGGAGAAGAGAAACGCGAAAAAAAGGATGATCCATACCCATTCCCTTTCTTTTAGTTGGTGTTCCAGATTTTTTCTCTTGTTCATCATGCATTCTGCCTCCCAAACATTAGAAACGAGCAATCACATTTCTTCTAAAAAAGCCCTCTGCTCGAAATAGAGCACCCCCATTTCTTCCCTCCCTAGAAATTTCTCTACGTACCTTATAATATCAGGCTAACGCCATCTCATCATTGCGCTTCGAACTGATTTCCATCGGGGCTACGCAGCTAAATTTGAGTAGAAGTAGCGCAACTGTTTGCTCAAACTTGTTGACTTCGCTTAGATATGACCACATCTCAGAGGGCGTCTGACTTCAGTGAACGCGACTACTCCCCCGCTTCAAGACGCAGGCTTCCTTAAGGATGGGCAACTAAGCCATCTAGTCCCAAGGGCTATTTGAAAAATATTCTTACAAGAAAAACCGCCAAAGTCAAGGCGCGCTTTACACCCTAACCCTGAGGTAGGTGGGTTTCCCCACTCTTCCAAGATAAAAAACGTAATTCCAAACATGTTCTTGCTCTTGTTCACCTGTATTCGCAAATCTGATGAGAAGTTTCTAAAACAATACACCCAGTTTTTGAGACGTGCTCATATTTCATTATACTTTAAATCTGGTTTAGTGAACTCTCACCATGAGGCGCCATGCCTTCCATCTTGCTTGCACACTGTAAAATCATCCTGCCTCCATGCTGCTTCTGCGAAGGAAGGAACAATAAGCAGAGAATTTCCCAAACAGAGCTCTCCCAAGATCGATTTATTCGATTTTGGAAAGGTGTGTCCAAGGCGGCAAGCTCAATGGAAAAGAAAGCCGCCCTCACGCAACTACTCCCACTGCAACACTTTTTTATCAAATCTAATTTTTGAGCTCCAATGTACGTATCAAAATATTTTTATCCACAACAAAAAAGAGGAACACGCGGGTAGTGAATTAAGGTGGTTTACAGTCTGTGTTGAAAAAATGGAATCGATAGGGAATGGCCACCGTGAAACGGTCTCTCTTGAACTGCTTTTTTTCTTGAGCTTCACTAAAGTGATACTTCCCTTTTAGAACTAAATTTTTGTTATGCACTTTCCAAGTGCGTTTTTGGATGAGAAGCTCCTTTTGCGTCTAGGGTTTGAGCGAGGAGCTTCGTATTTTTAAGGAATTTTTGGAAACTCTTTTTCTCCTGATTTTTCAACACAGTCTGGTTTACTTTAAAAAGCCAGGACTTTAAAATGGAGTCGTTTTCCCCAAGTTCCCATAATGAGGTCCTAGTTGTCCGCTTCAGCAATTGCCCCCCCTCTTTTCAGCTCCAGTGCTTTACAAGATTTTTTTAACACTGAGGACAGCAGCAGCCCCCAGCGTGCATTAATCACAATTGGGACCCTCTCTTCTCTAGTGCACAAGTGTCAAAGCTTATTCCAAATGCGTTGGGAAGATACATTTGACTTTGGCAAGATGGGCGATGCTATGTCTGACCTAGCCGGTTACTTTTTCCTTGCCGATGTTGTCGACGGGAGCTACAAAACCTACCTCGCTACTAAGGAAGTCATTGCGCATTTCAATAGAACTATGGTCAAAGAGGAAGCTCGGGCTCGGGTATCATTTTTAGCTGCTCTGACTCGCGCCGGGAAGACATTCTCCGATGCTGTGACTTTCTTAAAAACTATAGCCAAAACCTCGGCTTTAACCGGATTGAACATGCGTCCATGGAAGTTGGCGGGTAATTGCAGTTGTGCAATTTATCTGATGCACTCGCTGTACAAGGGGGAAGAAAGCACTCCTTGTGCAACAGATGAGCGCACACCATTGGATGGTGCAACAGTCATCTATCTCTTTCAAAAAGATCAAAAAACTCATTTGGATAACCTAGATAAAATGTTAGCCCTATCGATCGTGTGCATCAGTATTTTTGGATCTGTGTGTGCTTTTTCTGGAGTTTCCATCCCAACATCAATTGCAGTCTGTAGTAGGAATGTCTCTTTCGCTCTATCAGTGGGATCCGCCGTTTGCTCAGTTGGTTCTTATTTTTACGGAAAACAAATAGAGAATTTCGAAGATCAAAAAAGCCCTAATGTCTCGATATCAGGAGGGTAACCATGTCCACAACGGTAAATAATAACGTCACATACCTCGGCTTAGGTGATGTGATCGATGGCCGCCTCTTCATCGATCTCGTAGACACCGCCTGCAAATGGGCAACAGTCGCTAAAAAAACTCATTTTACCTTTTATGGATGCACACTGGATACGGCAGCTCTGAGTAACAATCTGTTGAAACCCCTCAAAGGCTACCTCTCCATTCTACGAAGTTTTCAGCGTGTGCTGAGTTTTAAAGAAGTGTGTTGGAATTCTGTTGATAAGGCAAAACTCTCTTCCTTAATCAAGGCAGTTCAACATTCTTTTGCCACAGTTTCTGGATTCTCAGGAGGTGCCTGTTATTTAATCGCCAGCAAGGTGGTGCATCTATCTCCACATTTTCGTATCCTCAATTTGACGAAACACATCACTTCTACAGCCAATAATGTATTAAAAATCGCGCTCGATGCGTCTAATATGTGGGAACTCTATCAGCAAGGGAGTGAAAATAGCCAATCGAATAAGTGGCGGTGGTGTGATCATATTCTTTCGATTTGGAACCAAACTCTAAGCATTGTATCCACTATTTTCATTCGATTGGCCCCTGAATTTGGCTTTGCACTCTTCGCGGCCACGCAACTCTCACCCTTCACGTTAGCTGCTATCAGCACCTGCGAAAATATCGGAAAAATCGCACAAGCGGTAGCATGCAAATGGTCAGGTCTAGCTTGAGTGAAATATATGTCCAATATTCAAAAAGAACATTAGTTTCCCCCTGTGAGTCAACTGAAATGGTACTGCTTTTCCTGAAATTTACCCAAAAAAAGCACTGTTTTTATTGAGAGAACAAAGGTGCAAGGAGATATAAAACCATGGGTTTAAAATGGGAAATGATCCGATTAGCCGGATATGAAAAAGTGGTGAGATTTTTAGACACTGACGTGGGATTAGAAGCCGTAATTGCCATCCATAATACTAGTTTGGGCCCGGGTCTGGGCGGCACGCGTATTTACCCCTACAAGACATTTGCGAATGCCTTAACAGATGTCTTGCGTCTGTCAAAAAGCATGACTTACAAAGCTGGTATGGCCCAAGTAGGCCTGGGTGGTGCAAAAAGCGTCATCATCGCCGATCCGAAGACAGACAAAACACCAGCACTTCTGCATGCTTTTGCAGAGGCTGTGAATACATTAGAAGGGGAATATATTTGCGCTGAAGACATCGGTTGTACACCGGAAGACATTGCTACGATTATCCAAAAAACAAAATATGCCTGCGGGATATGCAATCTTCGTGGCAGCGGAAATCCCGCTAATTACACAGCCTGGGGAGTTTTGCAAGGGATTAAATCGATCTGCCAACAGTTAGATAACAGCCCATCCATAGAAGGTAAAACAATCGCCATTCAAGGGATTGGCAATGTAGGGAGCAGGTTAGCCGAGCTCCTTTTTTGGGAAGGTGCTCAACTCATTCTTGCCGATCGAGATGAGAGCAGAGTCATCGAGTGTGCTCACCGCTATGCCGCCAAAACAGTGTCTCCCAGTGAGATTCTCTCTGTCGAATGTGACATCGTTTCTCCGAATGCCATGGGTGCTGTTCTCAACGGAGATTCTATTCCTCATTTACGGTGTCGCGCTATCGCGGGCGGAGCCAATAACCAACTACTGGAAACGATCGATGCCGACACACTTGCCAAACGAGGCATTCTCTATGCCCCTGACTTTGTGATCAATGCCGGAGGACTCATCAACGTGATACATGAATTCACTCCAGAAGGATACCGAGCCTGTTGTGCACGTGAAACGACTAAAAAAATCTACCATCAATTGTTGGATATCTATGAGATCGCCAGACGACAATCAATTTCGACACATCAGGCCGCTGTATCCATTGTCGACGAACGTCTGAAATTGGGGATAGGCAAACGGAAGGAGCCACTCGTCTTCTCCGTTTCTAATGACCCGATCTATTGCAAAACGGTGTGAAACCACTAACACTTTTCGAATCTACTTTTGCTGGCTGGTTTGGATGCGGTCTACTACCATCGATCTATCAATCGATGGGAAAGCACATTTTTTCTGTTATCATGTGGTCAAAAAATGGCAAATATTTTACCCTTACCCTCTAAATCGACTCAAGGCCAGATAGCTCAGCTTGGTAGAGCAAAGGACTGAAAATTCTTGTGTCGCCAGTTCGATCCTGGCTCTGGCCATTGTCTGCTCTTGGACGGTAATTTAAGGTGTATCCTCAGCTTATTACTTCCCCAAAGAGGTCTTTCAATTCTCCTTTTGGAATCCCCAGCCATACCATACAAGAAATTTTGCGGATGGCCTCGCGTGCTCGGAAACGCTGTTGCAAAGACGAAAAAGAATATAGCGAAAAGATCAAGGAAAACCCGCGTTTAATGGGGAAAATTAGAAGACCTAGGCTTCCTTATCTCAAGGAAAAGCGCAATAGACTGGCATCGATCCCATTTCCAGATCCAGTGAAATACCCTCAAAAAACAGAATCAAACTGAACGATTCATCTAAGTTTGGACCGATCAAATTTCATAAACGAGAGATTCCAAGTGGTCAAATCAAATCTTCCGCACCTGAAGAGCTAACCTGCTTTCTGGCACATTTTCTTTTGATTAAAATAATTTAGATGGGTTGAGAATCAGATGGGCTTTTCAGAGCTGAACATCTCCATCTAGCCATTTCAGCTCTGGCTTCGTTCGGATGTGTTGTTTGTTGCATCAACCGTGTCCACGGTAATGAGCTTCCCCTTCCTCTTCCACTTGCAGGCAAAAAAAAGTAAAATTGGCAATATGATTAACAAGTAAACACAGGCCATACCCGCCCCATACTTCACAGAAAGGTAAAAAATCCTCAACTTTGTCTGAGCAATCCATATAGCGGGAACATAAATGAGGATCGTGAGAAAGAGACGGTTGATGAATTGACGCTTGATTTTTAGCGCATCCAATAAAAAATCGATGAGACCTAATCCTACTCCCAAAAATGATGTGGTCAGGGCGGCAAAATAAAACACTTGCGCACACCAAATCAGAAGGGGGCGTTTGAGATAAAAATACAAAGGAGAAATCGCGGTCTGATCGTGAATGAACGCCTGCATTAAGCTATTTTCCCCATCAAGTGGCACGATTCCCAGGACCACCATTTGCCAAATTAAATAAATGGAAAAGGTGACCGTCGTACCTATGCACACAGCCACTTGCACATGTTTTTTACTGCCCACATAAGAAAACAGTGAGGGAAGCACGTTGTGGAATCCAAAGGAAGTCACAAACATCGGAAGGGAAAAAAAAGCAAACTTCCAATTAAAGTGTAGCAGCAAAGAAGATTCAATCTCTTTGATCCCCAGCATCGTTAGGAGTGCAAAAGACACAAACATAGAAAAAGTCAAAACACTATTTCCGAAACCTAGGACTTTTGCCCCAAAAGTGATTATGGGTGTAAACAATATTAAAAAGATCGAGCATCCAAGTGGAAGAGGAATTCGATCGGATAGATCGGAGAAAAACACTCCGCCTCCTTTGATATAGGCTAAAGTCAGAGAAAGGTAGAGCGCAGTATAGACCAAGAAAGTCAGGGTTTTAAAAAAAGAACCCAGTTTTTCCTCGGCCAATGTAAAAAAATTCGCCCGACCCTCAAACTCAGATAATACTTCCGTGAGCATGAGAGCCGTCACCGTCATGACCACCCAGACCAGAAAGAAGAAGAGCAGAGATAACATAAAACCACCCCTACCCGTTTCGACGGGAAGACCAAGGATACCCGCTCCGACAGAAGTGCCAATAATGACGAGAGAGGCATTGGTTGTTTTTACTACTTTAGACAAACTGCCTTCCCTGTACGGACTTCACCACGAGGATTCTAAAAGATGTAGATCATCTCGTCAACAGATTTAAGTAAAGAGTGCGCATCAGCAGTTATTTTCAACGCAAAAAGGAGTGTAATCAGCGGAGCAAGGCCATATCTTTGATGATGGCAACCGCCTCTTTCATCTGGAGATCTTCGACACCAAAGTTGGGATAAATTAAAGTATGGGCATTTTCAACACCCGCTTCTCTTTTAAAATGGGAGTGTTCGATCTGTTTAATAAACAATTGAAAATCAGAATCACTATCAAGTCGCTTTGCGCTATTGGTTCTCAGTTGCGTGAGCATTTTCCTCCACTGGCTGTGATGAGGTTTGAGATAATCTACCCCCAAGGCAGCACTATCTTTAGAAAATCGCTGTTTTTTAATCTGATTTAAAGAACAAAACAGCTCACCGGTTAACCAATCACCTGCGATGGCATGCGCGGCATAACGCTCTCCTATATCGCTCCGATCAAGGGCTGTTGGGACATGAATGTCCGATTTGACACCAGTAATTTGGGGCGAACGACCAGAAGCGGTGTAATAACGTCCGACAGTGACTTTAAAAAAGCAAGATGCCGTTTCATCAGTGAGCGTTTGATGCTGCATGGATCCCTTCCCATAAGAACGCTCATCTCCTACAATCAAAGCCACTCCATGATCTTGAAGTGCACCCGAGACAACCTCAGCAGCTGAAGCAGAAGCTTTCGAAATCAGCACAACTAGGGGTCCGCTGTAGTAATGGCGACCATCAATGTCTCGTACATAGCTCACCTCTCCACTAGCGTATTTAGAAACGACGATAATCCCCCCATTGATGAACATCGCAGAGATTTTGACTGCTTGAGAAAGAAATCCACCGGCATTCTCACGCAGATCGAGGATCAATCCATGAATTTTTCCGTGCGAGCGAAGCGCTCTCAGTGCTCGAATCAGATCTTTTTCTACGCTGACTTTTTTACCGTTGTCATAAAATCCCGGTATGTAAATTTTCCCAATCACCCCTTCTGCGAATCTCTCTGCTTCAAAGGACAGTCGTTCGTTGTTTACAATGATTTTTTCTCGCATTAAGGTGACAGTCTCGAGATGCCCCCCTTTTTTTTTCAAGTTGAGCATGAGCGTAGATCCCGGCTTTCCCTGTATCATGTCGAGAACCTGACTGAAACTTTTACCTTCAATAGGTTGGTTGTCTAGGCCCAATAGCCCGTCACCTACCTCTACTTTCTTTGAACGATAGGCGGGCCCTCCTTGGAGGATATCGATCACATGAATTCCGTCAAATTCTTCATTTAGAACAATGCCAATCCCACAAAATTCTTTCCTCAAATGAGTTCGTATCTCATAGGCTTCTTTAGGACTATAATAGCCAGAATGAGTATCTAAACTTTTGGCCATTGCCTTTAACACATGCAAACTGAAATCCCCATGATTCATTCCCCCTTTTTGAGGGAGATAAGATTGTTCGCACGCGATTTTCTTACTCTCTTTGAAGTCCATGACTTTGCTCAAAATCTCTTTGGAAGGATGTTCAATACCCACCTTTTTCAAGGCGACTCGAATCTCGTAACCGAGACCGATTTTGATGCGACTTCGAAGTGCTTGTACATCTTCGGCAAAGTCTTGATTCTCCTTTTTTGGAAGGGTTGGAAAAGAGGATAATTCTTCTTCTAAAAACCCTTGCATGAGCTCCTGTCTGATCCGACGACTGCGCATGATGGATTTCTCGATGATTTGGTTGAGTCTAGAGTAAACGGGGTAACGATCTCTATGATATCCATCGATGATTTCATTGACCATTTGATCATTCATCGACAAAAATGGCTCCACTTCTTCTTTCAAAAGATAGAGATAATCGGGATCAAACTGTTGGATATAAATTTTTAGAGATCGACGCACGATCAAAGGGGAAAATTCTCGATTCTCTATATGATATGCGAACATCTTCTCCATGGTTTCTCGAATCTGTTCTTTCTTTAAGATAACATTTTCATCTGAAGCGACCCAGTTTGGAACTGTGATGGTCAGAAATAAGAGAAAGATAAAATTTCTAAAAATCATCAAATAATCTTTAAACAAACCGTTAAAGCCAAATATAAATATTGATAAATAGTTTTAAATAAAAAAATGGATCTAATCAATAATAATTATATCCCCGATGGCATGCAATCTCTGGCTATGTCCTTTAACGGGGGTAAGGTGAAAGCTCGAATCGACTTTTAGGTGTTTTCTTGTAAAACGTCACTGCACATTGTCTTCGGTGCAGATGGTTTGGGTGGCCATCCTCAGTAGCCTTCGCCTTGAGACGAGGGAATTAGAGCGCTCTCCAATAGTGAGCTTACCCCTCGCCCATGAACTTTTTGCAATTAAATCTTCGCTTACGCTATACTCCCTAGCTTACGCGTGCGTGCTTCAGTCGTTTAAAACACACACGAACCGCACAAATTCAAAGGGAGATACTTGAATTAAATGCCAACGATCAACCAGCTCGTACGCAAAAAGCGAGTTCTAGAGAAAAAGAGAACTAGGTCACCCGCCCTCTTTAAATGTCCTCAAAGGCGAGGTGTTTGCCTCCAAGTCAAAACAAAAACTCCCAAAAAACCCAATTCTGCGCTTCGAAAAGTGGCTTGGGTGCGCCTATCGAACGGTCAGGAAATCATCGCTTACATCGGTGGGGAAGGGCACAGTTTGCAAGAACACAGTATCGTCCTCGTCCGTGGAGGACGGGTCAAAGATCTTCCTGGTGTCCGTTATCACGTTGTGCGTGGTACCCTCGATTGTGCAGCTGTTAAGGACCGGAAGCAGAGAAGATCCAAATATGGCGCCAAGAAACCGAAGTAAAGGTAACTAATACATGTCCAGAAGACGTCGCACGACCAAGAGAAAGATCCACCCCGACTTAATTTATCACAGCGAATTAGTCGCCAAGTTCATCAATAAGGTGATGCTGAGTGGTAAAAAATCGCTTGCCAGAAAGATTGTATACTTCGCCCTCGAGGGTTTTGCAAAGAGGGTTCGAGCGGAAGATACGATGACCGCTTTTGAGCAGGCAATGGAAAACGCCATGCCCACTCTAGAGGTCAAATCGAGACGGATCGGGGGGGCAACTTATCAAGTCCCGATTGAGATTGCTCCCGATAGGAGACGTTCAATGGCAATGACTTGGATTATCGCACATGCCAGAAAGAAGGCAGGCCGTAATATGGTCGATAGTTTGACGAGTGAGCTCTCCGATTGCTTTAACAATCAAGGCGCTACTATCAAAAAGAAGGATGATACCCACCGTATGGCTGAGGCCAACAAACCTTTTGCTCATTATAAATGGTGATCTAAAGATCTTATGAAAAAACAACAGTCTGATCAAGAGAGTTTGGGCAAGCTCCGCAACAAGTCTAACCAAGAGAGGTTGGGCAAGCTCCGCAACATAGGTATCATGGCTCACATCGATGCTGGCAAGACTACCTGTACGGAGCGGATTCTCTATTATTCAGGTCGCGTCCACCGTATTGGTGAAGTCCACGAAGGAGCGGCGACGATGGACTATATGGAGCAAGAACAAGAGCGCGGTATTACCATCACTTCTGCGGCGACGACGGTATATTGGGGGGGATGTAAGATCAACATCATCGACACACCTGGACACGTTGACTTTACCGTAGAAGTCGAGCGTTCCCTCCGTGTTCTCGATGGATCAGTTGCCGTCTTTAGTGCGGTCGATGGCGTTCAACCTCAATCTGAAACAGTGTGGCGTCAAGCACAGCGTTATCAAGTTCCGCGCATTGCCTTCATTAATAAAATGGACAGGGTGGGAGCGGATTATTTTTTCTGCGTCAAAAGTATGAGGGAAAAGCTTGGAGCTAATGCTCTTCCGGTTCAATGCCCAATAGGAGCTGAAAATGATTTTCTAGGAGTGGTCGATCTCGTGACCATGCGAGCGTATCTCTTTAAAGATGAAACAATGGGAGCTGAATACGATCTTGCAGATATTCCAGATGATCTCAAGGATCAGTGCACACAGATGCGCAGCCACATGCTCGAAGAGCTGGCAACAGTAGATGAATCCAACGAAGATTTCATGATGAAAGTCTTGGAAGCTCCCAGCTCCTTGACATCTGAGGAAATTCACGCAGCGCTTCGCAAAGGAGTTTGCACGAACAAACTCAATCCCGTTCTCTGTGGCTCTGCGTTCAAAAACAAAGGAATACAGCCGCTTCTCGATGCCGTTACCCTTTGGATGCCCTCCCCAATTGACCGTGGGACTATCAGGGGAATCGATATCAACCGAGATCAAGATATAGGACTCGATCCGGATGATAACAGCCCGCTTGCCGCTTTGGCCTTTAAAGTGATTACCGATCCCTACGTAGGTCGCCTCACGTTCATTCGGATCTATTCTGGTGCTATCAAAAAGGGAATGAATTTAATGAATACGGTCAAGGACAGAAAAGAGCGTGTTTCCCGTTTGCTAGAAATGCACGCCGACCAGAGAAAAGATCTAGAAGAAGCTGCCACTGGTGACATCGTCGCTTGCATTGGCCTAAAACACTCGGCTACGGGTGATACTCTATGCTCCGAGTCAACTCCCCTTGTGTTAGAGAAGATGGAATTTCCTGAACCCGTGATCTCAATGGCTATCGAGCCTAAATCAAAAGGTGATCGGGAAAAGCTATCTGTTGCACTTGGGGCTTTATCAGAAGAAGATCCGACATTTCGCGTTGCCACAAATGAAGAAACGGGACAGACCATTATTGCCGGTATGGGAGAGCTACATCTGGAAATTTTGAAAGACCGTATGATGCGGGAATTCAAAGTTGAAGCCAATGTGGGCAAGCCTCAAGTCTCTTACAAAGAAACGATCACGATGAGTGGCAAATCTGATACAAAATTTGTTAAACAGTCCGGGGGTCGAGGCCAGTATGCACATGTCTGTTTAGAAATCGCACCAAATGAACCGGGCAAGGGAAACGATATCGTCAGTAAAATTGTCGGTGGAGTGATTCCCAAAGAGTACATTCCCGCTTGTATTAAAGGAATTGATGAAGGTTTGACGAGTGGTGTGCTTGCTGGCTATAGCCTTGTCGATGTGAAGGTAGCCATTGTATTTGGATCATTTCACGAGGTTGACTCAAGCGAGATGGCCTTTAAGATTTGCTCTTCGATGTCGGTTCGAGAGGCTGCCAGATCGTGTAAACCGGTCATCCTCGAACCGATCATGAAAATTGTAGTCACAACACCCGAAGACTTCCTCGGAGATGTGATGGGAGATATCAACCGTCGCCGGGGAAAGATCATGAATCAGGGCAATGAACGGGGTGTGGTTGTATTTGAATCGGAAGTTCCCCTCAGTGAGATGTTCGGCTATTCGACAACTCTGCGTTCTTTGAGTTCCGGTCGTGCGACCTACACGATGGAACCTAGCCATTTTGAAAGAGTCCCATCGAAAATTCAGGAAGAAATTATAAAGAGATAGGCCAACGGACGTTATGGTAAAAGAATCAACAAAAAAAGAAGCGAGTCGCAAAAAGATACGTATCCGCCTCAAGGGATACGATCAACGGGTACTCGATCGCTCAACTACCGATATTGTCGAAACGGCCAAACGGACGGGAGCTAGAGTGATCGGGCCGATTCCCCTTCCCACAAAAAGAGAGGTGTATACTGTCTTGCGCTCTCCTCACGTAGATAGAAAGTCACGCGAGCAATTTGAAATCCGCACACATATTCGCGTGCTAGATATTTTAAATCCGACCTTAGACACCATTGATAAGCTCAAAGTCCTGCCAGTCGCCGCGGGAGTAGACATTAAGATCAAAGCCTCCTAATCTAAACACTTGAGAGCTAATATCCCCTTCACAACTTCATTTCGCAGTATCAGTAGTTTGGGTAGGGATCATCTGAATAGAGATAGCGGAAAGGAGGAGGATTGGACAGTTTCATGTATTTTTCAATGACTTTCCCCTTGGAAACCACCAGATAGTAACGGCGCTGCTCAAGCACTTTGTTACCTATGCGGATTCTTTCTCCGTATTCATAGATGACTTGGTCTTGCCCTTTAGAATGGATCCTATAGGGCTCACCATAAACGCGTCGAATATCAGATATAGACATCCCAATTGCGATGCTAGCGTATCCATCTCTCGTCATGACGGCCCGTCTAGAAAAGCAGGCCGTTAATAAAAGGAAAAAAAGCATCCATCTAGAACATTTCATTTCTGTGCATGTATCCTCTTAATTAGCCAATTACTCTTGATGCAGCCCATGGGAAGCTCATCTTGTTTTACCTAAACATGAGGTGACTATTCCCTTGCCTAAAGGCAAAGGCTTCTAGGGATTGATACCCAAACCATCTAGCCCCAGGGTTATTTGAAAAAGCATTTTACAAGAAAAACCTCAAAGTCAAGGCGAGCTTTCATCTCCCCCCTAAACACGTGGAATTTCCCGCTCGTCCAGGTTAAAAAATAGCACCCGGCTATCTTCATGTACCTTCATAGCTTTACTTTAAAATGTTCCCATATTCGACGCAAATGGATTTTGCACGTATTTTATTCACCATACATGCTCTCCTCAAGAAGAGTCGTAAAGCAGGAGGCGTAGCCACTCATCTGGGATCTTCTGGCTTTAGCCATGGGGAAGATCAATTACCCTATCACACCTTTTTTCCAAATTTTTCCGTGGATGATCACATGGAAATTTTCACCCGTTGTATACTCTGCGTGTAAGAGGTAAGTTTCAGGAGTGGGGCCCATTTGATACAGCTCAAACCCTTCAAATCCGAGATGGCCTAAACGAAATTCCCAGCTAATGACCTCTGAATTGATCATGCCCCTGCCAATCATATCTTTGATTGATTGACTTTCTAATCTAACTGAAAAATGACGAAAAGTGACATCATAAAAAGAAAACTGATTATACATGTGATTCGATAAACCTTTTGTTTCAATCTGTTGAATACAAGCAATACTCCCTCTATCGTTCACTTCTGAAATATTCCAAAGAGTACAAAAGGGGAACTCTTCTCGTGTCATAGATAGGTTGATGGTGCCCTCTCCCAACCAAGATCCAGGTTGGAAAATAAATAGATGTGAAGTCAAAACATATACCTTCTCGCATAGATGCTCTGTAGTATTCCAAGGGCAATCATTGTCCACAAAACAGAGGAACCCCCATAAGTAATGAGTAACAATGGCACCCCAGTAATCGGAAGAAATCCACACATCATCCCAATATTTAAGACCACATGAGTGGCAAAATAGATGGCAATTCCCGAAGACAGAGCGCGTGCAAAACAATCGCGCGCAGTGGCAACCACTTGAAATGTGTAATAAATCAAAACAAAAAATAGGGAAAGCAAGAAAAATGCTCCTAAAAATCCAAATTCTTCAGTAAAAGCGGGAAAGACAGAATCGGTCGAGGCTGCGGGTAAACAGCCATCCCCTGAGAATACACTTTGCCGAAAACCACTGCCCACCCACTTTCCTAGGGCAATTGCCGTTTGAGCCGCTCGATGGTGATAGGTCGAGGGATTAAGCCTTGCGTATTGATAATCCTTTAAAAAATATTTAAAGAAAAAGCGCGTACCCTCGGGCGGAATGACCTCTAAAAAGATGAGCGCCGTAATCCCCAAAATGGTCAGTCCGATCCCCGACAAAATCGCGACAATTTTTCTGTTGACACCACAAAAATAAAACATCCCAAGGGTGATCGGATAAAAAACCAATGCCGATCCTAAATCGGGTTGCTTTAACACGAGCACACAAGGGATCAATACGAGGGGCATAGATTGAAAAAATACGCACCATCGATCTACTGCTCTCCCCTTTTTTTCGATAAACCAGCTCAAAGTCAAGATTAATGAAAGTTTTGCACACTCAGCGGGCTGTATTCCCATACCAGTCAAGGGAATCCGGTACCATCTATGCACATTATTGATGGGATCTATAAAAAAAAGGCCCATGAGCATTAGAATCGTGGAGAGGTAAAAAATCCAAGACCACTCTCGAAGCTTGTGGTAATTAATGCCGGCAAAAAAGAGGTAACCGAGACCTCCTATGCCAAACCATTGCAGTTGGCTTTTGACAAGCGGCGTAAAAAAGCTGGCGTCCGCCCTCTGCCTTTCACCTGTTGAGGTCGCAGAAATGACGAGCAAGCTGATCAACATTAAACCGATCAACAAGGGGAGGGTCCGAAAGTCAATGCGTCGCAGGTTTTGGAGACTCCACATAGATTGGGATTATCTGCAATCCCGTGTTAAAAGAAAATGATCAATCCACATCCTCTCTCTTCGGAGGTGCGTTTAAAGTGCGACTCTCTTGAGACTCTATCAGGTATGCCAACCTAAGCAGAATTGATGAACATTGTTCCAATCCATCTACTCACTGTAGACTCAACAAGCACATGGGCTAGAGAAAATTATTCTCATTTTGATTGGAATAAAATCACCCGGATCACAGCCGATGTGCAAACACAGGGACGAGGGCGCTTTGACCGTCATTGGTTGTCCCCAAAAGGGGAAAACCTCTATATTACCTACTTTTTTACAACGAAAAAAAATCTACATAGTTTAAGCAATTTATCCCAAATTTTTTGTTTGAGCGTTGTGAAATTGCTTTGCGAGAAAGATCTATCTCCAAAAATCAAATGGCCAAATGATATTTTAGTGAATGAGAGAAAAATTTCCGGAGTTATGTGTGAAGTAATCGATCTTCGAGGCATTTACGGGATTTTTGTGGGAATTGGGATCAATGTTAACATGTCTCAAAAAAATCTCGATCTCATCGATCAACCCGCCACATCCTTTTTAAGGGAAAAGGGGAGGCTTTTTCTCCTCACACCCCTTCTTACCTTGCTCGACCAATTTTTTATTGAGGATCTCACCCTTTACCAAAAAGAAGGATTTCAACCTTTTTATCGAACGTATAATGCTTTTTTGATATGCAAAAAACAGAGAGTCACCTTGCATCAAGACAAAAAAATACTCACGGGCATCTTCCACTCACTCAATCCAGATGGGAGCTTGAACCTAATGTTAGACTCCAAAGAGATAAAAACAATCACAACAACGGATAGGATCTCTTTAGAGCAATAACCGCGTCTTCCATTTCTCCATCTGCTGTGGCTGCAGTGAAGGACGTTTTGAGCACAGACACGAGATGATCATCAGCCCAGCTTTCCATCCCTTTTGTATTGCAATGGGTTTTAATTTTCAAAAATTTAAAAGGGATAGATCAGGTTTGACAACGAGCTCGGGGTGGATGCGCAGACGCAACATGTCTTGAATGGCATTGAGCGTGGCCCCCGTCGAGGAGGGGCATGTGGTGCAAGCTCCTTGATAGGTAATCCAAACTTCCCACTTATTTTTGAGTTCTTTGACCTGAATCCCCCCTGCATCGAGCGCAATGTATGGCTGCACCTCACGTTCAATACACTTCCGAATACAAGCGAGCCTTTCACTGTGAGAAAGAATGTCCCATGCGGGCATTGCCTTTCTAGACTCAAAACGGGAGGGCACGGGAGAAGAAATCGGCACGTCAGGCAGAGAAATGTCGGCACACTGTTCACACGCATCGTCGAGAGCCTCAAGAGCTAAGTTTAAATAGGAGGCAGCTGACGCAGGGAACGCAGGTATGTGATCGAAGTCGCGCAGCTCTTGATCAATAAGCTCAGTGCTCAAACGATGGGCTTGTCTATAAGTTTTGCGCAACACCATTTCGCACACGATGTCACCAGCTCCAATTAAAGCACTGTTGCCAAAGGCTTGAAACTTTGCATCGACAATGACCCCATCAGTTTGATCTACGATGAGGTAAAAAGTTACGCAGTTGTCACGCAGTTCATCCCAACTTTGGGCACTCACAAAACGCATATCTTCCATTCCGTCTGCGCCCTTTTCAAACACGCCCACATTTTTGGGGCTTAAAATCCGCTGAGCTAAGAGGCAGCTGTATGAAGCCCAGGGATAGGGCTGGCTATCCATTTTCACAAGGCGATATTCCTCGAACATGTCAGGCACTGCTCGGCCGCATCGGCAATGATTCCCGAAGCTTTTTGGATCTCGTGCGCCGTAGTGCTCCTTCCCAAGCTGAAACTCAGCGCGCATTTATTCAGATTAGAGCGCACATGAACGAGTTTTAAAAGCGCTTCTAATCTTTGATGGCGGCCTCCACCGAAACTGGCAAAGACATCTCTTTGGGCTAAATGGAAAGCCAAAAGTTCGGCAGATACTCCGGGGAAAGCAATCACACTGACGTTGGGAAGTCGCTCTACTCCACGAAAGAGAACAGTTATTTCAGAAACACTTCTCTCGAGACTTTCCTCAAACTGATCGCGCAGGCGCGTTATCTCTGTGCACATGTGATCAAAAGACTCTTCGAGCTCGTTAAATGCCACTTGTAAGCCGACGAGACCGGGAAGGTTCAGCGTTCCACCGCGTAAACCGTCTTGGTGCATCCCACCTGGGATGAGCGCTTTTAACTGATGCGGATGGGAAACGAGCAGCCCTCCCGTTCCCTTAGGACCGTGAAAACGGTCTCCATCAAACGTGAGAAAGTCGATAGGCAGATCCTCAAAACGGAAGTAGAGTTTACCCAAAACATCGCTTACATCGACGTGCAATAACGCCCCCTTTTCTCGACAGAGTTCGGCTATTTCAACAATAGGATGCAAAAGACCAGTAAGACCATGTGCCCATGAAAGAGACACCAATCCAGTTCGAGGAGTGAGCACCTTTTCGAGATTCTCGGGAGTTAAAATGCCCTGTTCATTGAGTGGAGCGCATTTTCTTCGGATGCCAAGAGGTGCTAAACGATCGATTCCCATGAGAAAAGAGGCATCCTCGAGAGGCGTTGTCACAAAGTGGTTTCTTCCTGTTTCAAGCGCCTTATCAATCGCAAGGGCGTGGTAGACGTGACTGACTGCTTCCGCACCGCAAGAGGTGAGAATAAAAGTGTCGAGCACAGCAGCCCCCAGAGCGTTTTTGATGGTATTGAGTGACCTCTGGATGGTCACAAAGGGCTCTTTACCCTTGAGGTAGGGGACAGTTGGACACAGCCAATGCCGTTTGAAGAAAGGTTGCATCTGCACGACGAGATGATCCGAGGGCTTAGTCGTGGTCGCATGGTCGAGATAAATGGGAGGATCCATCAAAATTCCTTCTGGTAAGCATATTGCACATCATCGACATCTTCTCGCTTCCAAACGCTCTTGTCGTAGCTATAGCAAATAGGTTCACCCGTGGGAACCTCTAGCTTGACAACCTGCTCCTTAGAAAGGTGGTCGATAAACATGAAAATCGAGCGAAGAGAATTGCCGTGAGCGGCGACGAGGACATTTTTACCCTCCTGCAACTGGGGAACAATCCGATCTTTAAAGTAAGAAAGTGCGCGTCTCGCCGTATCTTCTAAGCTCTCACCATTAGGTGGGGGTATATCAAAGCTACGACGCCACGTCTCGACTTTTGCAACTCCAAATTTTTTGCGCATTTCATCTTTGTCTAATCCCTGAAGCTCTCCGTACATTCTCTCGTTAATCTCCCAAGCCACTACAGTGGGGATAGTCATTTTCAATGCGTCCGGATTATAATTAGTCGCCCACTCTTTCCGCTCATGATCAACAAAAACGGGCACTCTTTCCTTTCGATGCACGCTCATGGCAATCATGGCAGTAAGCTGTGACCGCACGAGTGAAGATACGAAAATGATGTCAATCGGGATGAACGAGATCCGGCTTCCCGCGTTCAAAGCCTCTTCAATACCCGCCGGGCTAAGGGGAACATCAACCCAGCCAGTAAATAGATTACGTCGGTTCCATACCGACTCGCCATGGCGCAACAAGATGAGTTTAGGACCCGCGTGCATGCCTCTCCATCATATCTGATCCTCAATTTCACATCCAAGGAAAATGAAAACACTCTCTTGCTCTGGATGCAATAGATGCGCTTCAAACACGACTCTTTCTCAATCGACGCAGCGTAGAAATCAGACGCCCCCTGTATCTTTCTTTGAGCACCCCATTGTCAAGTCATCCACTACCACTGAGCGGTAAATCCAGATTGTGGATAGCAAAGGCTATCATACCTATGTCGACTAGGAAAGCGAGGGAACCCAACCTTCTTCTTGGCTTTGATCCTTCGGTAAAATGGCCGCGCTAGTATGCTTAGGAGATGTTTTCCCCCTATTCACTCCTTGCTTCTGCTATCGCATCGCACGTTCGTGTTCTCTTTGGCGTTCTCGTTCCCGTGCCCGTTTTCTTTCTCTTTCTCGTTCTTGCTAATACTCCTGTTGCCTTCTTTTCAACTCTTGTTCGTCACTTTCGAAATGAACGTTAACACCACCAGCGTCCACACCATCATACAGACCCAGCGTGCTCACTAATTGCCCATCACGAGTAATATCGTCGAGAATTTTTCTTTTCACCGCTTCTTCTAAGACATCAAAAACCAAATGGCGACGAAGGATTGACATTTCCAATCCCCGCGATCACAATAAGTGGAAACTGCCTGTTCTCGGAATATAGTTATTTAGAATGTCTTTGCTGAAGGAAGTGGTTTTCAATCTTTTCTTTCCTGCACTCCAGGTGATAGCTTTTGCTGGTGCTTTCATCTTGATTATTCCTCCTTTGCATGCTGCCTGGCAACAAAAGGAAAAGAAAAAAGCTTGGTTTTACTTGTCGCTTGTTTTTTTGGCATCTGGTCATTCTCCAAGTCTTCAAAATAGCGCAAAGTCATTTAAGAAGTAGAACCTTTCTGCTTCCTCTTCTCCCTTTTTTGGGGAATCGTTCCCGAAACGCCTGACACCATCCCCTATTATACGAGTACAGCTAGATGGCGCGAAGGACCCGGAATAATGAACAGCAAGGCGCCAGAGAAAACCTCGATACCACCCACAATCATCCCAGTAGCGAACTCAATACCTTACTTTTTTGCTTTTCTTTTTTAGAAACCAAAACAAAAGGAATATTATTCGAGAAAGAAAGGGCTGTTTTATGAAAAAATTTCTCAAAAATATTTTCTATAATTTTCAAGGATTGAATTTTTAAAAGATGTTTAGTTTCTTGATCCCAGTGTATTCCGGAGGGATAACAAAACAAAGATTAAAGGCGCTAGCATAGCGCCCCATGAGGCTTTCTTATGATGAGTTACTTGGCGACCATAGCGCGCTTACAAAAGCAAACTGTCGGTGCTTGAAACAGCAACTGTTCAACTACAGGAAGAAGATACAAGGCTTAAGAAAAAGAATGCGGAGCTCAAACAGCGCCTTGGTCTTGATGCTAATAATAGTTCTAAGCCTCCAAGCACAGAACAAAAGAAAAAATAAACAAAGACCGAAAGGGGGCGCTCTCAAAGGGCATCAAGGGCATTTCCGCACACTCTCCAACCGTGTGGACAAGCATGTTACCTCTTAAGATAAGCCAGTGTCAATACTGTGGCATTAAAGACATCAAGCAGCGCTCTTCTCGATTCTTCGACCAAGCTGATACCCCAGAAATTCAGCCCTTTGTCACTCGGATCGAATGCTGCAAGTATCAATGCACAGGCTATGGAAGAAAGCAAGTGCCCCTTCCCCAGAGGGCTGGGACAAGACAAGCTTTGGCCCAAAGCTGATTAGCTTTATCAGCCTATGTAGCTCTTTCGTATAGAATGAGCAAGTGGACCACACAAGGATTATTAAAGAGCCTCCTTAACGTGGATATTTCTCTTGGGAGCATCCCCTCCATGGAGAAAAAAGTCTCGAAAGCCTTAAATCCAAGATTCAAAGCCCTCCAAAAAAGAGTGGATCAAAGCAAAGTTGCCTATGTCGATGAAACGAGCTTTAGACGAGAAGTCCAAAACTGCTACATTTGGACGGCAACAACAGATCAAAACACCCTCCTTCGTATTTTAAAGGCAAGAGGGTTGCACAGCCTTAATAAAATTAGAGCGAGATCTCACCTAAGGAATTACCGTTACCGACAGATGCCAAGTTTATGACTATAAGAGACAGTCATACTGTCTAGCCTATCTCCACCGAGATTTTAAGAGATTTGCTTTAGAGAGATGGCCCTGACGAAGAATGTGGCCTTAGAGCCCTCTTTGAAATGGATGAGATATTTAAAGCATTGCGTGAAAAATGTAGAAAAACCATTCAGGCCAGGATAGGCTATCGGAAGAAAAAATTCAAAAATATCCTCGAGGATGCTCTTGCAAATGGAGCGGATAAAATGTTTCGATTTGCAGACAGGCTTCTTACAGATTATGAAAAATTGTTTCTCTAATGCTCGATATCGAGGAGTGGAGCCGACAAACAACGCTGCTTAAGAGACACTCAAGACACATCGTAATATGGAAGAACACTTTCTAGGAGACGTAAGAGCCAAGAAGGGAGTCATTTAATTAGAAAGAGCAATGTCAATCTGGATAACCTTAAGGAAACGAGGAAAAAAAGCACTCGGATTTTTCCAGGACGCTTACCTTGCAACATTTAACTCCAAGATTCAAGCCACTTCAATCTAGTACCCCCCCTGAACGGATACATCCTAGTATTGGCCATTTAGGGAAGTTTGTTGTGGTCTTTAAACTATCTCTTTATTTCTTACGGCAAGTTTTCATTTTATCCCAAAGTGGATGGGGCGAAAGCTCGTCCCAAATAAAATCACAACCTGGCATGACAACCACTCTTCGTTCAAAAAATCACGTCAAATCTCGTGATTGCAAGAAATGGGTGAAACTTTACTTGCACCAAGGTTAAAAAACCTCTAAAATCTCCCCTTGTACTATGAAAGAGAAGCGATTAAGTAAAACACTTGCCGCCGCGGGGTGGGGTTCGAGACGTTCTTCGGAAGCATCCATTCTAGCAGGCCAGGTGACGGTAAACGGCGTAGTGGTCAAAGCACCTCAAACGTTCGTCAATTTGGCTGAAGACCGGATTTGCGTGAATGGGAAACGCATCCACAAAGAGGAAAAAAAGGTTTACTACATCTTGAACAAACCTAAGGGATATCTCTGTTCGAACAGACGCCCCAATAAAAGGCGTCTCGTTTTGGACCTGTTCACTCCGCTCCCCTTCCGTCTGTTCTCAGTCGGTCGCCTCGACTGTGATACGAGCGGTCTTCTTTTGGTCACAAATGACGGACATTTTGCTCAAAAAGTAATTCATCCCTCTTCTCACCTATCAAAAGAGTATTTGGTCAAGTCTAGATCAGAAATTACCTACGAAATACTGGAAAAAATTGCCAGAGGTGCCCTGATCGAAGGTGTTTGGATCCGCCCCTACTCCTTACGAAAAGTCAGAAAAGGAACCCTCAGGATCGTTGTGAAAGAGGGGAAAAAGCGGGAAGTACGCCTTCTCATGCAAAACGGCGGTTTGACGATCCTCTCTTTGACCCGTATTAGAATCGGCGGACTCCATTTGGGTAACCTCCCCTTGGGCGCATGGCGTGAGATGTCTCAAGGGGAAAAAGCTTCCCTTTTCAATTAACTGCTCGGTCTGTACTATCGGAATGTGTCAATCGAGGCTGAGAGTGCGCATATGTTGATTGCTCGCCTGTTCGGAAAATCCCCTTTCTTCCCTCTGCAATCCCATATGAAAAAGGTGGGTCTTTGCATGAAGAAACTCACTGAAATCTTTGATAGGCTTCCTTCTCAGGCTTGTACAGTGATCGAAAAACTTGTGGAAGAGCTCTCTAAGCTAGAGCACGAATCAGATCTAACAAAGAATGACATTCGTAATCACCTTCCGAAAAGCATTTTTCTTCCCATGGATAGGGCACAATTTCTCGAAATTCTCTCTATTCAAGACAAAGTGGCAGATCAAGCAGAAGACATCGGCCATCTCTTAATACTTTCCCCTCTCAACGAGGCGCTGTACGAAGATCTCTGCGCCTTGTATAAAAAAAATAGTGAGGCATTTTGGAAGACGAGCACAATCATCAAGATGCTCAACGCTCTTCTCGAATCTTCTTTCGGTGGGATGGAGGCGGAAAAAGTAAAGATATTTACCGAAAAAATCTCTTATATTGAATATGAAGCAGATAAGATGAAACACCACATGATGAAGAAATTTTTTTTGAGTGGGGAGCGAGCGTCAGCTTCCTTGGTCTATCTCTACACCCGGCTCATAGAAGAAATCAACCAGATCTCCCATATCTCTGAAAAGTTAGCAAACCGCATTCGCATGATGTTAGAACTCAAGTAAGCACCATGTCTTCTGACAATATCCTGATGGTTTTGATCTTCCTATCCGGATTTTATATGGCTTGGAACATCGGAGCAAACGATGTCTCTAATGCTATGGGAACTTCGGTGGGATCTCGAGCGCTGACTCTCTTTAAGGCCGTAATCATCGCCGGGATTTTGGAATTTTGCGGTGCATTTTTTTTGGGAGGGAACGTCTCGAGAACTTTGCAGCAAGGACTTGTAAACCCTACTTTTTTTTCAGAAAATCCCCGCATTCTTCTCTTTGGAATGCTCTCCGCTCTGCTTTCTACAGCTCTTTGGCTCCAGATCGCGTCCTATTTTGGTTGGCCTGTTTCAACCACCCACGCCATTGTCGGTGCTCTTTTGGGATTTGGCAGCTTGATCGGAGGCATACACGCCGTAGAGTGGAAAGAGGTGGGGAAAATTGCCCTCAGTTGGGTGGTCTCTCCTGTTTTAAGCAGTGTGTTTGCATTTATTATTTTTAGTATCTTGCAAAAACAGGTCCTCTTCGCCTTAAACCCCATCCATGCTTCCAGAAAGTTGATCCCCATCCTTACCTTTGTCGTCATGGTCGTGTTTACCCTGAGCATCCTATTAAACGGCCTCGGCAGCTTTCACGTGTATCCAAGCCTATTAGAAACATTGGGTATAGCTCTTGGAGTTGGCCTGATCGGTGCTTTAATCAGTTGCCTCCTCCTCCGTATGTATCGCGATTGCCAAAGACCAGTGCAGACCTCATTGAGGTTATCACAACAAGTGTTTAGCCTGAACAAAGCTCTCCGTCACCTGCGCCGCGTCCAACTCACATCTAAAGGGAAAGCGCGGGAAAATGCCACCCATTTGCTTCGAGAAGTAACGGCCTACACGGAAGAGATCCGCAGTCAAACAAATTTTTACGAAAAGGGATCTGATTTTCACGTAGTTGAAAAAATGTTCGCTTCCTTGCAAATTGTAAGCGCCTGCTACGTGGCGTTTGCCCATGGCGCCAACGATGTCGCGAATGCCATTGGGCCTGTTGGAGCCGCCATTGATATCTTGCGGAAAGGGAGCGTGTCTTTGAGTGGAACAATTCCCACGTGGCTCCTTGCCATGGGGGGGATTGGCATTGTGATCGGTTTGGCAACTTGGGGCTTCCGCGTGATGGAAACAATCGGTCGCAAAATCACCGAACTCACACCGACGCGAGGATTTAGCGCAGAATTTGGAGCTGCAATCACGATCTTGGTCGCATCAAAAATGGGGCTCCCCCTATCGACCACCCACTGCATTGTCGGTGCAGTATTTGGAGTGGGTCTCGCACGCGGCATATCTGCCCTCAATCTACGCGTACTGCGCGACATCGCCCTATCTTGGATCATCACTATTCCATCGAGCGCCATCGCTTGTATCCTTCTATTTTATTTGATCAAATCTATCTTTAAGGTAAGTTGAGCTTTGGTGCTTGCAGAAATGGACAAGCATCCCTTTTTTATTTCGACGATATCTGATGCTCACTTACAATGAGGAATATGATCCGGAAACTGTCTTTGCTATGTATCTCGATCATAGCTTGCACTGGGTGTTCACTGAAACAAAAGAGCTACACTATTGGAATCGATCCCTCTTGGTTCCCCTTAGATCTACAAGGTAGAGACGCCCGTTTACTCGCCTTTTCTCACGATGTGCTGAGCGAAATTGCCCGTCTTGAAAAGATCCATTTTAAGGAGGTCACTCGCAGCTGGGACAATCTAGATCTAGGCCTTAGGGAAAAAAAGTATGATGCCATACTCTCTTCGATCTACCCCCATGTCTATGAGCAAGAGCGCTATAGTTTTTCAGACCTATATATGCATACGGGACCAGTGCTCGTTGTCAAAAATCAAGCACAGCTCGATTTTAGCGGCACGCTCGCAGATAGAGAAATTGCTCTGCATTCCAAAGACATTCAGACACTGCTCATTTCAATTTATCCCCAAGCCACCGTCCGTTTGTATCCAACACTCCCCGCTGTTTTGGATGTACTTTTAAATGATGTAGTTGATGCAGCTGCCATGGGACGCCTTTTGGCTATTTTTTACATACAACATCTCTACAAAGAGAAAGTCAAAATCGCTACCCCTCCTCTCAATAACGCTGGCCTCCGCTTGATTACCTTACATGGGCAGCACAACGGATTGATCACAGCATTTAACCGTGGCCTTGCGAATTTGAGAACATCTGGAACTTACGACACACTTGTCAAGAAGTGGGGGTTGGATTGGGAATGACGCGACAGCGGTCATGCTCACTGTATTCTTGACGAACACGGCTTAACTCTTCTATGTCAGGCGGACATTTCTTGAGATTCCAGATTTTATTCGCATAGCTTTCAATAGAGACATCTGCAGAAAATGGCCCCATTCCCGCTATGTTATGGATGGCATATTCAGCCCATTTTAAGGGTGTGGCATAGAGCGTTTCCACTTTTTTTTGAACCTCGTGATAGGATACAAGATCATGCAAAACAAAAAAATGATCGGCCAAAGTGTCTGGGCTATCCTTTAAAAGAGTGTCTCTTAAACATTGTAATGCACGTGCTTCGGCGGTATTTTCTGATAAAGTGCCATCACTTAGCGCATCGATTGCCACTTTAATCTTTGGATGTTTCTCATAAATTTCGATTGGACTGTAACTGCGGTGTGTTCGCATGCGAAAAATATCGTCTGCGCTAGCCCCAAATAGGAAAGGCCACCACGTATCTTTCACACTTTTACGCATCTCTACATTTGCCCCGTCATCTGTGCAAATAGTTAAAGCTCCATTAATTGCAAACTTAATGTTCCCCGTTCCAGAGGCTTCCATACCCGCTGTGGAAATTTGCTCTGAGAGATCGGCTGCGGGGATGATCACTTCTGCTCTTGAAACGTTGTAATTTTCAACAAAGACAACCTTGAGACGGTCTTTTAGTGCGGGATCGTGATTTATTTTGCGGGCCAAACAATAGATCAAACGGATAACGTACTTTGCCAATTGATAACCGGGAGCTGCTTTACCGGAAAAGATCACAAAACGCTTGAGGGGATGTGATCGCGGATCTTGTTTTATTCTATGATATATCATCAAGAGGTGAAGGGCCTTCATTAGCTGTCTTTTATATTCGTGAATCCGTTTGATCTGGACATCATACAGCGCATCAGATGACAGAATATAATGCTGTATAAACGCCTCCTCTGCTCCATGCCTCTCTTTGATATCGGTGCGCACCATTTCTAAAAGGCGCTCTTTGTTCGCGCGCTTGATGCGTAAAAATTCTTCCTGCGCATCTGGATCGGACGCGAAATGGGCAATCTGTGCAATCTCTTCAAAATGTGTGACCCAACCATCCCCAATCCGACGTATCAAAAAATGAGACAGAGCCGGATTGCAATGAAGGAGCCAACGCCTCTGAGTCACGCCGTTGGTCACATTTTCAAACTTTTTGGGGTCAAATTCATAGAAATATTTAAACAAAGACTTTTTGAGAATTTCTGCGTGCAACTTTGACACCCCATTGATTTTATGACTTCCATAGATTGCCAAGTTTGCCATACATACCTGCCCCTCTTTGATGATCGACATGTGATTTAAATCGACTCCATCCATAGTTGGAAACTTTTGACGCACTTCTTGACGCAGTTGTTGATGGAGTTTTTCAATCACATCGAACTGTCTAGGCAAAAGCTGTCGCATGCGCTCTACATTCCACTCTTCCAATGCCTCTTCTAGAACTGTATGATTCGTGTAGCTACAGCACGTTTTTGTGATCTCCCATGCTTTCTCGAAAGGGATGTCATGATCGGTCGTCAAAATGCGAATGAGTTCGGGGATCACAAGCGCCGGATGGGTATCGTTGATCTGTATCCTGACCTTATCGCAAAATCTCTCAAGCGTGTCATGTCTTTTAAAATAATGGCGCATGATATCCTGAAGAGATGCAGATACGAGCAAGAATTCTTGTTTTAAACGAATCCGTTTTCCCGCTTCGTGGTTATCGTTTGGGTAAAGTACATCGGTAAGAGAAGTGTTTTCGCTTGCCTGGCCAATTTTCCCCGCATTATATCTTTGCAACTGAAAATTGCGTGGTGATTCTTTGGTTGACCAAAGACGTAAGGTTAAAACAGAAAAGTTTGCGTCCCGCCCATACCCAATCACCGGGAAATCATAGGGCAGCCCCCGCACCCCTTCACAGTTGAGCAAGTCAAAGACAACATTCCCATGGGAATTCTCTCGCCGAATGGGCTTGCCTCCAAAACAGACAGGAACTGCGAGAGCATCTCTTCTAAATTCCCAGGGATTTTGATTGAGCAACCAACAGTCGGGACGCTCTACTTGCACCCCAGATATGAGCTCCTGATCAAAGATACCGTACTGATAGCGCATCCCATATCCGAGCGCCGGATAGTGCAAAGTCGCCAATGAATCCATGAAGCAAGATGCCAGACGGCCAAGTCCCCCGTTCCCGATTCCCATGTCTGGTTCTATTTTTATCAGCATCTCGTAACTGCGTCCTAAAATGTGAAGTACCCGTTTAATCAAATCGATCGCACCAATATTGGTGATATTATTGCCAAAAAGACGCCCCGGCATATACTCCATGGATAGGTAGTAGAGCATACGAGACTTTTGTTTCATAAACGTGTTCATCGTCGCCGTCATATTGATCATGATCTCCTCATGGAAAGAGCGACAAAACGCGTGATAAAATTCTTCCAGTGTGGCTTCACCGGCTGTTTTCCCGGTAGTAGTAATCAAATAGTGACGCACTTTTTGAGCAAATGTCTGCGCTTGAAATGTAGTCGAGTCCATAACTTCACTATCTAACACAGCCATTCATTTATGCCGAACCCAAATGAGAAACGCACTGATTTCTGCATCTTGCACTTTTTATACCCATTCAGCCGCTGGTCAAAAAAACATTTAAGGATCTAGGGAAAGGATTTTAAACACGCTGGATGAGAGCCCCTCGTTCAAAAAAAATTGAGATAAAAAAGTTTTTTATATACAAGTTATTGGAGAAAATGCATCCACAAGTCGGAGGAAAACGATGAAAAAGTTTTTTTTTGCTGCAAGCCTTCTTCTCAGTTACGGACTGTTTGCCGCAAGCACTCCTGCTCCTAAACTCATCGCTAAACTTTCTAGAACAGCACTCATAGAGTTAGTACCGGGGCCTGAATACAAAAATGTTGACGGCAATTCAAAAGTCTGTCCCCAAAACACATCAAACCCACGATCCGAGTCTGAATATCAAGCTGACTTTTCTAAACAAACATTTATTCACTTGTTGTCCGAAGCGAAAGACAGAATGCTAAGCGACCCTTTGCTAGAAAATCGTTCACGATTTTCGTTTCAAGAAATGAAAGATAAGTTATCCGAAGCTGAATGCCAACTCCTGGACGAGTGCGCGGAAGTCTATTACAGAGAAAAACCCAAAAACTCGACTGACTTTGGATATAGATCTTCAGTAGAGTTTGCAAAACACTATAAAAGAGCATGCATCGAAATCGGAATCGATCCTGAACCTTTTTTTAGCCAGCAATTGTTTTTTGAGGTTTTGACAGAAACTAAGAACTCACTCATTACGTATACTGACTTTGCCCGTGGCAAGGGTTATGGCTTTTTTATAGAAGACGACATGAAAATCTGTGGATCTTTCGAAGACGACGACATGGCAAGAGCCGCGGCTGACAAAGCAATCGAAGAAGCCAGAAAAGCAAAAGCAGAGGCCGATAAAGCAGAAGCTGAAGCTGACGAAGCACGGGCAAAAGCCAAAAAAGCA